>ERZ1026854.1439-NODE-1439-length-14988-cov-5.219179_pt1 | contig 14988 bp, 12 predicted proteins | sample MGYA00380157_ERZ1026854 | MGnify/ENA primary metagenome ERZ1026854 (study PRJEB33269, sample SAMEA4719793) | human gut metagenome | biome: human-associated habitat; feature: organic feature; material: feces | place: Cameroon | collected 2013-10 ...
TATGCAAAAAATCCACAGCAGATGTATAACACAAGCATTACCGCATCCTATATCTGCCGGGCGATCGGCGGCTATTTCCCGGCACTGAATGATACGAAGATCGTGCGTACCTGGGCAGGATGCCACGATATCTGTTCCGATGGTGTCCCTGTGATCGACAGGGTGGATGAACTGGAAGGTCTAGTCATTGGGTGTGCATTTTCCGGTCATGGATTTGGTATCGCACCGGCGGCAGCGATGGTTTTAGCAGAGCTTGCAATGGGAAAAGAGGCATCCATTGATATTTCCGGTCTGAAATATGACCGGTTTGTGGCAAAGGCGTAAAAAAGCAGGAGGCGGAACATGAAAAAACTGGTATTTACAAAAGATGCATTTGTGGTTGGAGAAAATGCATTGTCTTATTTAAAAGAACTCGGTGCAAAAAAAGCAGTCATTGTGACCGGTGGAAAATCCATGTTTCAGACAGGTGTTATTGATGCGGCAGAGAAATATCTGAAGGAGAGCGGATGTGAGGTTGCAGTTTATTCAGGTATCAGTAAAAATCCAACTGTTGCGCAGGCAAAGGAGGGACTTGCCTGTTTAAGGAAGGAGAAACCGGATACGGTTGTTGCAATCGGTGGCGGTTCTCCAATCGATGCGGCAAAAATCATGACGTTGTTTTACGATTTCCCGGAGCTTGATTTTGACAATGTCTTTGACCATGATTTAAGTGGTCTGACATTGAAGACACAGTTTGTTGCAGTTCCGTCCACTTCCGGTACAGCCTCTGAGGTCACGCATGTGGGAGTCATTACCTATGAGGAAAAAGAGTATAAGTTTGCCATTCGGACAGAGGCGATCCGCCCGAAAGTGGCGATCTTAGATCCGGCACTGCCAAAGTCACTTCCGGCATCCGTGGCGGCGGAGACGGGAATGGATGCGCTGACACACGCACTTGAGTCCTATATCAACAAGAACGGAAATGATTTTACATACGCGCTTTCAAAAGAGGCGATTGAAGGACTGATCGAGTGGCTTCCGGTTTCTGTGAAAACCGGAAGTTTAGAGAGCAGGGAAAAAGTACATAATTTTCAGTGCATGGCTGGAATGGCATTTTCAAACAGCGGACTTGGTATCGTACATGGAGTTTCCCATGCTTTCGGAGGAAAATACAATCTGGCACATGGGCTTGCTAATGCAGTGATTTTACCGTACTCCATGGACTACAATAAGAAGGATCCAAATGTGGCAGAAAAGTATAAAAAGCTGTCACATATTTTAGGCATGGATGTGATCGAAAAGGTAAAAGAACTGCAGCGGGAATTAAATATACCAGCCTGTATCCGTGATACCGGAATCGCGGAAGATATTTACCGCGCGGATTATGAGTTTCTGGTGGAAAATTCCATGAAAGGATCTACTGCGGTAAATCCGGTTCCGGTTTCTTTCGAAGATATGAAAAAGTTTGTGGACTGTGTCTATTATGGAAGAAAAGTGGATTTCTAGTACGGCAGAATGGAGTTTTGTGTATGGTTTTATTACAGCAGATGATTGCATTATTCCTGATGATGCTGGTGGGATATGTGTGTGCAAAAATGGGTGTGTTAGATGTGATGGCTTCAAAGAAAATATCCTGGCTGGTGGTCAATGTCGGTAACCCTGCCATGATACTTGCGGCAGGTATGGACAATGAAATCCCGGTTGCACCGGAAAAACTGATGTTAGTTGTCGTGCTTGCGGTTATCATTTATGCGGCATTGATCGTGATATCTGTGTTTTTACCGGGACTGCTTTGTGTAGAGGAGCAAAATGCAGGCATTTACCGTGTCATGCTTATTTTCTCTAATATCGGATTTATGGGACTGCCATTGATCTCTGTATTATACGGAGGCGAATCACTGCTGTATACATCCATATTTTTCTTCCCATTTAATTTTTTGATCTATACCTATGGCATTCGTGCAATGAAAAAAAATGGGAAAGCTAAGGAAAAAATAAGATGGTCGGATATCTGCAATATCGGTGTGATAACGAGCGTCATTGCATTGATTTTGTATTTTGGAAAAATATGCCTGCCGGATTTTGCAGTGACGACAGCACAGAATTTAAGCAATATTACAGCACCGCTTAGTATGCTTGTCATAGGGGCATCTTTTCTTGATTTTAAGATCAGAGACCTGTTTACAGATACCAGACTGCTTTTGTTTTCCGGAATAAAAATGTTACTTATTCCGCTTGCAGGCACATGGATCATAAAACAGTTTGTCGATGATCCGATGATTGTGGGCGTGTGTATGGTGATGCTCGCAACGCCTGTCGGCAGTATGACGGCAATGCTTGCACAGCAGTATGATGGAAATTATGATCTGGCGGCAAGAGGAGTTGCGCTTACGGCAATTCTTGCTGTGGTGACGATGCCGGTGGTGTCGGTTTTGATGGGGGTGTGAAAAATGCGTAGAGGTAATCAGGGATTATCTGCAAATTAAATTTGGAATATGAGTATAAAAAAACGGACTGAATCATCAGTCCGTTTTTTGATATGTTCTTTTAGAAATCTGTTAAATCAGCAGCTCTTCTCTCTAAGAAAGCAGTCATACCTTCTTTTTTGTCGTGCGTAGAGCAGGTTACGCCGAATAAGTTTGCTTCCATCTCAACAGCGTTCTTGATGTCCATATCATAACCATTGTTGATTGCTGCTTTTGCAACGGAAACAGCGTAGCTTCCTTTGGAGATGATTTTCTTAGCCATAGCTTTTGCTGTGTTCATTAACTCTTCCGGAGCAACTACTTTGTTTACAAGACCGATGCGGTAAGCTTCTGCTGCATCAACGGAATCGCAGGTAAAGATCATCTCTTTTGCGCGTCCCATGCCTACTAAACGGGCAAGTCTCTGTGTACCACCGAATCCAGGAATGATTCCAAGACCTGTCTCTGGCTGTGCGAAAGTAGCGTTGTCAGATGCGATACGGATATCACATGCCATGGAAATCTCACATCCACCGCCAAGTGCAAAACCATTAACAGCTGCGATCGTTACCTGACGCATGTTCATTAATTTGAAGAATGGTACGGAAGCTCTCATACCGAAAGCTCTTGCTTCAGCTGCGGTAAAGTTTACCATCTCAGAAATATCAGCACCTGCTACGAAAGATTTGAATTCGTTGCCTTTCTTGTCAGGACCGCCGGTTAAGATTACGACTTTGATGTCGTCTCTTGCTTCGATCTCAGTTAATGCTGTGTTTAACTCGTCTAATGTCTCGCTGTTTAATGCGTTTAATGCTGCTGGTCTTGAAATTGTAAGAACAGCAATCTCCTCAGCAACTTCCAGTTTTAAATTGTTAAAATCGCTCATCGTTTGGAACCCTCCTGAATAGTTTGATAAAAAATTAACAATATACGATATTAATAGCGTACAGCTTTTCCCTGAATTTGTCAATAGATTATGGGAAAAATTCACTATAAATTCGGTATAAAAAGTGCTATGATAGGTGGTATGATATTTTGACAAATGGTGTCTTTCTAATTTTCTACCAAAGTCACAAAATGGTTCGCAGTTTTGTGTAATTTGCCAGCCGCTACACATTGGGACACCATTTGTCAAAATATACAAAGACACAGAAAAGAGGAAAAACCATGGGCACAAGCAGATCATATTTATCTAAAGTAGTAAAGGAGATGCCGGATTCAGGGATCAAGGACTTTTTTGATATTGCAAATACGATGGAGGGAGCATTGTCACTTGGTGTCGGCGAGCCGGATTTTCCGACACCGGAACATGTCAGGGAGGCAGCGATTGCTTCAATCAAAAGAGGTGAGACAAAGTATACCGATAATCGCGGTACGGTCGAACTCCGTGCGGCATCTGCAGAGTATCTGGAAAAGTTTGGACTTCATTATGACAGGGAAAATGAGATTCTGATCACAATGGGGGCGAGTGAGGGAATCGATCTTGCACTCCGCGCACTGGTGGATCCGGGGGATGAGGTGCTGGTTGTGGAACCTTGCTATGTTTCCTATATTCCGTGTGTGGAATTGTGTGGCGGCATTCCGGTTTCCATCCCATTAAAGGCAGAGAATAAATTCCGCCTGACGAAGGAAGAACTCGAAGAAAAAATTACAGACAAAACAAAGGTACTTCTGATCTCATTCCCGAACAACCCTACCGGGGCAATCATGGAAAAAGAAGACTTAGAAGCAATCCGTGAGGTTGTGATCGCACATGATATTTTTGTGATCACAGATGAGATTTATGCAGAACTGACCTATGGCAAAAAACATGCATCTATTGCAGCCTTGCCGGATATGTATGAGCGTTGTGTGGTATTAAATGGCTTTTCAAAAGCATTTGCAATGACCGGATGGCGTATGGGTATTGCAGCGGGCCCTGCGGAAGTTATTTTTCATATGAATAAAATCCATCAGTTTACGACGATGTCTGCAGGAACGACATCACAGGTGGCAGCCCTTGAAGCACTGACAAGTCCTGTTCGTGACGAAGAGATAGATGTTATGCGTAAAGAATACGATGAAAGACGAAGGATCATGGTGGATGGATTTAAAAATATGGGGCTTGATGTGACGGAACCGGAAGGCGCATTTTATGTATTCCCATCGATCAAAAAAACAGGACTTACCAGCATGGAATTTTGCAGCCATCTGTTACAGGAGCAGAAAGTAGCAGTCATTCCGGGAGACGCATTTGGAAATTGTGCAGAGGGCTACATCCGCTGTTCTTATGCTTATTCCAAAGACATTATTAAGAAATGTTTAGAGAAGATAGCAGTATTTGTCAGCCAGTTTGATTTATAGTAACGGAATGTTCGCTAAAACCGGCCGATGGTGTGATATGGAGATTATATAATAAAGAAAGTTTGAGAGTTACATGTTAAAAGATTACGACTTAGAGCAACTGGTATTCCCGTTATTGCAGTGGTTTTTAAATCATGCACGTGTATTGCCGTGGCGTGAAGAACCGACGCCATACCGGGTGTGGGTTTCGGAGATCATGCTCCAGCAGACGAGAGTGGAGGCAGTAAAACCATATTTTGAACGGTTTACTACGGCACTGCCGGATGCAGACGCACTTTCTGCCTGTCCGGAGGATGAACTATTAAAACTCTGGGAAGGCTTAGGGTATTATAACCGGGTCCGGAATATGCAGAAGGCGGCTGTGGAAGTCGTGGAAAACTATGGTGGACAACTTCCGGCAGATTATGAGAAGCTGTTGAAACTTAAGGGGATCGGTCATTATACGGCAGGTGCGGTTGCATCTATCGCATACGGAATCCCGGTCCCGGCTGTCGATGGAAATGTACTTCGTGTTTTGACGCGTGTCTCCGCGGACGACACGGATATTATGAAACAGTCTTTTCGGAATCAGATGGAAACATTATTGGAAAAACTGATGCATGGGACAAGTGACAGAAATGAGAAAAATGTTTTTTTATGGATGGAGGATGCAGATGATCTGAGGATGCAGGTATATCACCAGAATCTTGCCGGTGCATTTAATCAGGCGCTCATGGAATTAGGAGCAACTGTCTGTGTGCCAAATGGTGCACCGCTATGTGAGGAATGTCCGTGGAAGGACTTATGTGAGGCAAAAAAACAGGGACTGATCGGACAGATACCGGTCAAGAGCAAGGCAAAACCGCGTAAGATCGAAGAAAAAACGGTTTTGATCTTAAGAGATGATGATAAGGTTGCAATCCGGAAAAGACCGCAAAAGGGACTTTTAGCAGGGCTGTATGAGCTTCCGAATGTGGAAGGAAGTATGGGACAGGAGGAAGTAGTATCGCTCGTAAAACAGATGGGATATGCGCCAATACGTATTCAGCCGTTAGGTGAGGCAAAACATATTTTTTCTCATATCGAATGGCACATGACAGGTTATGTAATCCGTGTGGAGGAACCGGAAATGCGGCAACAGGTACAGAGTGGAAGCCCAAAAGATGATTTATTATTTGTAAATGCAGAAGATGCAAAAGAAAAATATGCTATCCCGTCTGCATTTGCCGCTTATGCAAAATATATGAACATTTTTCTTGGAAATGAAAAGAATATATAAAAAGAGGGAGCCGGTGCAGCTGCACCGGCTATTCATTATGAAAAAGAGTGTGTATGAAAAGTGAAATAGTTCACTATTTGCTGGGAGGAACCTTGCTTATCCGATAAGCAAGGCTGCCTGACTTACGTCAGGTATGAAAAAAAAGTTCTATGAAAAATTTTAACTTGTTGCCTTAACTTTGAATTTAGTATATCGGTGAATTGTGACCGCCGTATGCCCGGTTTGTGAGTATTATGTAAATAAAATATGAACAACTTTATATTTTTGGCAGAAATTAAGAATATCTAAAGAAAAATTTGATTGGTTTGCGGTAGGAAAATGTGTATAATAGAATGGCTATGGTAAAACAAGAAGTAAAACAAGGAGGATTACATGTACGATTGTATCGTGATCGGCGCAGGAATTGCAGGTGCTGTCAGCGCAAGGAAACTTGCGGAGAAAGCTGGAAAGAAAGTACTGGTTTTAGAGAGACGCAGTCATATCGGAGGCAACTGTTATGATGAGCCGGATGAACATGGAATATTAATACATAATTATGGACCACATATTTTTCATACAGGAATCGAGGAAGTATATCAGTATTTATCAAGATTTACGGACTGGTATGCATTCGGACATGAGGTGGTAGCAAAAGTCGGGGATCGTCTGATCCCGGTTCCATTTAATTTGAATACACTTCATATGGTATATGAAAAGGAAAAGGCGGATGCCTTAGAGCAGAAACTGATTGCTGCATATGGGGAGGGAAGCCGTGTGCCGATCATGAAGCTGCGGGAGAATGAGGATCCCGACATCCGCGAGATCGCGCAGTTTGTATATGAAAATGTATTTTTAAAATATACTATGAAGCAGTGGGGGCAGAAACCGGAGGACATCAGTCCGGAAGTGACAGGCCGGGTGCCGGTACTGGTTTCTTATGACAACCGCTATTTTCAGGATAAATATCAGGGAGTGCCAAAGGATGGGTTTACACCGATGTTTGAGCACATGCTGGATCATGAGAATATCACAGTTGAGACAGGCGTTGACTGTAAAGAACGCTTACGGTTTGAGAAAAATCAGATTTATTTTGATGGAAAACCATTTGACGGAGAAGTTATCTATACAGGTGCATTGGATGAACTTTTTGATTGTCAGTTTGGAAGACTTCCATACCGTTCCTTAAGATTTGATTTTGAACATTATGACGAAGAATCTTATCAGGGGCACAGCGTAGTCAATTATACGGTCAGCGAAGATTTTACAAGAATTACAGAGTTTAAATATCTGACCGGACAAAAAGACACGGATGGAACCACAATCGTGAAAGAGTACCCATTTGCCTATACGGGAGCAGAGGGGGAAATCCCTTATTATGCGATTTTAGAGCCGAAAAATCAGGAGCTGTATGAAAAATATCATGCACTTGCAAGTGGATTACCTCATTTTTATCTGCTTGGACGGCTGGCAGAATACAAATATTATAATATTGATGCGATGACGAAAAAAGCTATGGAACTCGCCGATGCAATCATGGCAGAAAATACGAAAAGATAATTGGAGGATTCATATATGAAATTACTGACGTTTGCGATTCCGTGTTATAATTCACAGGATTACATGGAAAACTGTATCAAATCATTGCTTCCGGGAGGTGATGATGTTGAGATCCTGATCATTGATGACGGATCAAAAGACAGTACCGGTGACATTGCAGATGCTTACGAGAAAAAGTATCCGGGAATCATACGTGCAATCCATCAGGTGAATGGAGGACATGGGGAGGCAGTCAATACGGGAATCCGTAATGCGACAGGACTTTATTTTAAAGTGGTAGACAGTGATGACTGGGTAGATGCAGAGTCATACAAGAAGATTTTAGATAAGCTTCGTGAACTGACTGGCGGCAATCAGACACTGGATATGTTTATTGCAAATTATGTGTATGAAAAAGAAGGCGTACGTCATAAAAAGGTAATGCATTACACGAATCTGCCAAAGGATCAGATTTTTACCTGGAATGATGTGTCGCGTTTCCGGAAAGGCCAGTATATCTTGATGCATTCTGTGATCTATCGCACAAAATTATTGCGGGAATGTGGATTAGAGCTGCCGAAACACACATTTTATGTGGACAATATTTATGTGTACAAACCATTGCCAAGTGTAAAGACACTGTATTATATGGATGTGGATTTTTACCGTTACTTTATCGGCAGGGATGATCAGTCAGTCAATGAGAAAGTGATGATCAGCCGCATTGATCAGCAGATCAGGGTAAACAAGATCATGGTGGATGAGTTTGATCTTTGGAAGATTCCAAACCGCAAACTGCGCCATTACATGTTCAATTATTTAGAGATTATCACAGTCATTTCCACGATTATGCTGATACGCTCCGGTACGGAGGAAAATCTTTTGAAAAAACGTGAACTCTGGAAGTATATTAAAGATCATGATATACGGTTATTCCATCATTTGCGCGCCGGAATCATGGGAAATGCAATGAACCTGCCGGGCAAGGGAGGCAGAAAGATTTCTGTTGCTGCATATCGTTTATCACAGAAAGTGGTTGGATTTAATTAAGAGGTAACAAAAGAATATGAGTGAAGAAAACAACTGGAATTATGGAACTAATGACCAGAATGTAAATCAGGGGAATCCTGTGAATCTGGAGAAGAATACGGCTGATGATACGCAAAAGGTAAATCTGGAGAAGAATACGACAGACAATCCGTATTATACAAATACGTCATATGGAAACGGCGGTACAGATTATAATTACGGACAGTCAAATGGTGGTACGGATTATGGTTACGGACAGTCAAATGACAGTGCAGGTTATAACTATGGACAGTCAAATGGAAATAACAAGTCAGAGAGTGAAGGCTTTGGTATTGCGTCTCTGATACTTGGAATCATCACCGTTTTGCTGTTCTGTACCTGTATCAGCTGGATTACCGGTATCCTTGCAATCATTTTTGGTATTTTACAACTGGTAAAAGGTAATAAAAAAGGAATGGCGATCGTTGGTCTGATCACAGGTGGAATCGGTTTTGTTGTATCGATTATTCTGTATATCCTGATTTTTTTTGCAGGATTTGGTTCTTATAGCAACTATAATGATATCTACAATCATATTTACGATGACATCTATGATGATATTGAAGATAGCATGGATGACGGGACGATTTAAAGAATTTTGAATGAGTCGTACGATGACAGAATGATGTAATGTTTTTGGAATGGAGAGGGTTATGGAAGAATTATTGACGGTCAGTGGATTGTCTAAGACATTTCACCTGTCGAAAAAACAGCAGAAACTGGAAAAGACAAAAGAAAAAGTCAAGGTTGCGGTGGATGACCTCAGTTTTTGTACTTATCGCGGGGAAGTTTTTGGACTGCTGGGACCAAATGGGGCAGGAAAAACAACAACGCTTCGTATGTTAGCTACATTGATCAGACCGGATAAAGGTGATGCATGGATCGATGGCAGCAGTATTGTGACAGATCCTAATGGTGTGCGAAAAAAGATTGGATTCTTAACGAGCGAGTTAAAGCTGGAAGAATTTTTTACTCCGAATTATCTGTTTGATTTTTTCTCTGAATTATATGGTGTTGATCCGGCAGAACGGGATGAGCGTAAACGTATTTTGTTTCAGAAATTTGGTGTGGATGAGTTTGCGGAAGTGAAGGTTACAAATTTATCGACCGGCATGAAGCAGAAAGTTTCACTGATCATTTCTTTAGTGCATGATCCACAGATCATCATTTTTGATGAGCCGACAAACGGACTTGATGTTATCACGGCAAAGGTTGTGACTGATTTTCTGCAGGAGCTTAAGGCAGAGGGAAAGACCATTATTGTATCGACACATATTTTTTCATTGATCGAGAAAATCTGTGACCGTGTCGGCATCATTATCAATGGGAAAATGGTTTTGTGCGATACGCTTTCTAATGTGACGGCGGAAATGCCGCTTGAGGATAAGTTCTTTGAAATCTATCGGGAAACGGCAGGTGAGATAGTATGAGTAAAAAAATGATTGCAATCATGAAAAAAGAGTTCGCCCGCTTTTTTGGAGATAGAAGACTGGTATTCACCACGATTTTGATGCCGGGATTGATGATCTACATTCTGTATACACTTCTTGGACAGGGAATCATGAAGCAGTTTGCAGCTTCTGAGGATTATGTGTATCAGATCTATACGGTGGATCTGCCGGAGTCATTTTCTTATTTAAAGACAGAATCTGATTTGGAAGTGACGGAAATTTCAGCAGAAACAGAGTCCGATGTCTTAGAAAAGATCGAGGCAGAAGAAGCAGATCTTTTGATGGTATTTCCGTCAGATTTTGATGCGGCTGTTGCTGCATATGATCCGTTAGATACAACGCAGGCAGCTCCGGATATAAAGATGTACTATAATTCGGTTTCGACAGAATCGTCAACAATTTACAATCAGATGTGTCAGATTTTTGATGATTATGAATCTTCTCTGGCAAATAAGTTTGATATCAATGCGGAAGATGGAGAAAAATATGATGCCGCAACGGAAAAAGATACTTCCGCACAGCTTTTTTCCATGCTGCTGCCAATGCTTTTGATGTCATTTTTGTTCAGTGGCTGTATGGCGGTTGCGCCGGAATCCATCGTCGGGGAAAAGGAGCGTGGGACGATCGCAACGCTTCTTGTCACGCCGATGAAACGCAGTGAGCTTGCCGTCGGAAAAGTTTTAAGTCTGAGTGTCATCGGACTTTTGGGCGGGGTTTCCAGTTTTATCGGCACGATGCTCGCCCTTCCAAACCTGATGGGCGGTGCGGCACTTGAGGATGACAGTATGACGGGCGCGATGAGCGCTGCAGTTTACAGCGGAACAGATTATGTGCTGCTATTATTTGTGATTTTAAGTACCGTTCTGGTTATTATTGGAGCAATCTCACTCATGTCTGGTCTGGCAAAGAGTGTCAAAGAGGCAGGGACGATGGTTTCACCACTTATGATCGTTGTCATGCTGATCGGAGTTTCGACGATGTTCGGGGACGGTGCGCCGAAGGAGTTTTATTGGTATTTGATTCCGTTTTATAACAGTGTGCAGTGCATGAATGGAATTTTTTCCTTTGATCTGGTGCCGGTCAATTTTGTGGTGACGATCGCGGCAAATCTTTTGTATGCGCTGGTTATGACGGCTGGGTTAGCAAAGATTTTTGACAGCGAGAAGATTATGTATAGTTGAGTGGAAGCGAATCCTAAATAAAAGTATAAAATCCACAACACCAGTCATATATTACAAATAAGAGAAAAGCAAACGGTTCAGGGGCGTTGTGATAGAAAAACTGCTTTTATTTATGAGAGAGGTTCATAATAAAAAATTATATAGTTATCCGAAAGATGTTTTGATCGCTGCAGTTATTTTTGCTGCAGCAGTCTGTCAGTGGGGCGGAAATCATGGAAAGGTGGCAGAAACCTTATCTTTTGCGGCATTGAAAGATACCGCAGAAAAAAAGGTGGCGATCACTTTTGATGATGGACCAAATCCGGATTATACAGAAGAACTTCTTACGGGGTTAAAAGAACGTGGTGTCAATGCCACGTTTTTTTTGCTGGGAAAAGAGGTTGAAAAATATCCTGATATCGTCAAAGATATTTCTGATTCCGGGCACTTGATCGGCACGCATTCTTACGAGCATGTCAACTTAAGCAATCTTTCCGATGCAGCGGCGATTGAGCAGGTGGATAAGACAAATGCCGCCATCCATGATATCACCGGAAAATATCCGGAGTACATAAGACCTCCGTATGGCTGCTGGAAATGTAATCTGGATTATGAGACAAAAATGATTGAGGTACTGTGGGACGTTGATCCGAAAGACTGGGCGACAGACAATTCCGGGGTGATCGCAAAAAGAGTGATCGACAAGGTCGGGGAAAATGATATCATTCTGCTGCATGATGCGTCGGAGTCCTCCGTGAAAGCGGCGTTTGCAATCATTGATGAACTGAAAAAAGAGGGGTATACGTTTGTGACGGTGGAGGAGATTCTGATGGAGTGAGCGGGGAAATATTTGATGAACGACAAAAAGTCTAATAAAATACAAAAAGGAAATGGTTGGAAAAATATGTGGGATTAAGCAAAAAATTCCAAAACATGCATGACAAATGTTATAATTGTCACAGATATAAAATAGCAAACGAAAGCGAAGGTATCAAAAAATGTCAGGCATTGTTTTAAAAATCATGATCATGGATACTCACCCACCGGTATGGCGGAGAGTTGTAGTACCTGAAAAAATGTCTTTTGCAGATCTGCATTGTGTGATTCAGGAGATTTTCGGGTGGGAGGATATGCATCTGCATATTTTCGAAAGCCCCGGAAATAGTTTTGAAATTGTAAAAAGTAAAAAAGATGCAGTGAAAAGTATGTTCATGATCGAGAAAAAAACACCGGTGGGACCGGTTTTAGAGCATGAAAAATGGGTTCGTTATACCTATGATTTTGGCGATGACTGGCAGCACAAGGTGATATTTGAAAAAAAGATGCCGGAATATACAGCAGATCATGCCGCAATTTTGAAGGTAAAGGGAGACAATTTTATTGAAGATTTCTGTGGTGACTGGGATGCAGATATGCAGCCGGAAAAATACGATATGGAAGCAGTCAATCATAATCTTGAAAAAATGCATTTTAAGGAAACAGATATGCCGGACGATTATGAGAAGATGATGAAAGATATCGAAGCCTTTAAAGAGAACAAAAAAGAATTTTATGAATATTTCAGGGAGCAGGCAGAAAAATTTTTGAAAAATCTGGACGATGCCGCGAAAAAACAGTCCGTTATACGAAAAGAAGTAACTGCATGGAAAGAATTCTGCAATAAAGAAGCGAAAGGAAATATCTGTAAAATGCCGCCTCATTGGACATGTAAGGAATTAATTCACAGGCTGAGTGAGCAGCAAACAAGGGATTACAGCAAGTATCTCCAGCTTTCATATGATTATGAAAAGGAAGATCCGGGTATATTAGCGGATGCCATCAATGAAGAACTGACAAAGCACCCGGAGTATTATCTTTATATTCTGACAGAAAATAATATACGGGAATTTGAGAAAATAAGCGGGTATGTGGATAATAAAAAATACACAGCAGACTATGATACAATTATGAAAGGTATCGTATTGGGACTTTTACATGTGCAGATTCCGCCAAAAACAGAGGCAGCATATGTGTTTCCTGCGATTGATTTTAAAGAGAGGTTTGCTCTGATCACCTCATTAGACCGGAAAAAGTATCGGAAAGAGATTGATGATATTACCGGGAAAATCATGAAAATCCTGTTTATGTATACGCTGCTGGAACTTAAGGATTTTTATGAAATTTTTGAAAATATGTGGAATATGAACCTCTCAGAGAGAGATTTCCTACGTTATGTGTACTGGTATGGAAGTTTTGGAAAGCAGTTTCAGACGCTGCGCAGAAGTGATACCGGGAAAAGTTATGCAGCACTTATGAATGTGGACAATGAACGGATTCTCGAGGGACTGGAAAAGTTTGCCATAGATCTTCCTTATAAGAAGTTCCCGCAAAAAGAAGTTCTTTCTGCTACTACAGATATTGCCGATTGTGGACAATGCTGGCAGATTATGGCACAGGAATTGTATGAAACATTGGATATGTCACAGGATGATGTTTCGGATATAATAGAACTCATTTTTAATGAAACAGTCAGTGGATGCAGTGCAGATGAAATATTTGATACAATCTTACTGTGTGAGAAAGAGACTGGAAAAAAAGTTCTTATGTATGACTGGATAAATATCTGGCAGGTTGTGCTTGAAGGTATCATGACACTTGGACTCCCAATGCTTCATGGATATTCCAGGATGGAGTATGAGAAAATCACCGGGAAAAATGCATTTGAAACAGACGTTTTTGCGGTAGATATAGAACGAGAGGAGATCACGCAGGACACATCATTAAAAGATATGCCTGTAAAAATACAGGAAGAAATATACAGGGCTTTTTATGAAAACAGAGAGTCGGACAGACCAAAAGCATTAGAAAAGATCCGGAAGGGACTTTCCGTAGAAAATGCTGAATTAGAATGTCTTACGGCTTTGTCCTATATGGGTACTGGAAAATATAATAAAGCAAACACCATGTTTGCTGCAATTGCGGACCGGACAGAGGACGAGAGCGTAGAAGCACTGATCGATATGGTCGGAGAACAGGTAGCAGGAATCAGTGATTATTATATGAATCGGGTAGAAGAATGGGATCCGTTTGCCGGTATTGAAATGGATATGCCATATCAGCGGGAAGGTAAGAAAATAGGCCGGAATGATCCGTGCCCATGTGGAAGTGGGAAAAAATATAAAAAGTGCTGTGGAAAATAAAAATCATTTTTTCTCCTGCAGATCAAGCAGCGTCTCGGCGCGTTCCTTTAAACGAGCCTGATTCAGGTCGGTTAATTTACGGTAATAACTTAAGAGACGCTGTTCATCGGCAGTGAGTTCTGATTTGCGCTTTCTGGCATCGGATGGTTTCTCATAAATATCGGTAAGTCCGATCAGAAAGTCAGAAGTGGTATCAAGGGCTTTTGCGAGCCGGTTTAAAATTTCAGCCTTTGGTTCATAAAGGTTGTTTTCATATCGGGATAGGGTAGTCGGGGCGATATCGATCGTGTAAGCAAGATGTTTCTGGCTCATGTCGCGTTCTTCACGTAAAAATACAATACGTTCCCCGATACTGTTCATAGATGTTCTCCGTTTCTGTTTCTTTTATCTTATTATGCATTTCCTGGCGAATATTGGTTTGTGTTGCCCGGCGGATGGTGGTTCGTAGTTTTTTTGATGGCAAATTACATCCAGCCGGGACTGTTTTGTTCCGTTGTACGAAAATAAGGCAATCTAAGGCTGCCTTATTTTCTCCTAAAGTCACAAAATAGTTCTCGGCTGGATGTAATT
>ERZ1026854.1447-NODE-1447-length-14942-cov-4.972123_pt1 | contig 14942 bp, 29 predicted proteins | sample MGYA00380157_ERZ1026854 | MGnify/ENA primary metagenome ERZ1026854 (study PRJEB33269, sample SAMEA4719793) | human gut metagenome | biome: human-associated habitat; feature: organic feature; material: feces | place: Cameroon | collected 2013-10 ...
CAGATGTGTATAAGAGACAGCACCCCAACCACCGCCTGTGGCTGTGGATACCCTTTCCGATAATCATTTATGATCGAATTTCCTATGGCGCTATCTCCCTCACCCAGATGTTCCAGCTTGTACTTCAGCTCCTTTATTTCATCCTTCTTGCTTCTGTATTGTTCCAGTTGTTCCCTCTTCATGTAACCTCCTGCCTTTTCTTAGTCCTGCTGCCGTGCTGTAATATGACTGTTTTACTTGCTACACCTGTTTTGCCTTTGGGTTCAATCTGAACCTCACCTCGTCCCACTCCTCCAGCGCTCTCCTCTTCTCACTGGTTTCTGATCCCGGTTCTGCCATCTGTTCCTCGATTCGCCATGTCCCCTTATACAGTTTTCCATTACTGGCGTACTTGCTCACCGTTGCCTGACTGGTGCCGATCAATTTCATTGCACCCTTCATATCCATTGTTCCCTTGTACTCGCTGTTTTTGAATATGTGGTATTTTTTATATACTGCGCCCATTTTATTCCTCCATACCTGCTGCCGCGCACTGTTCAGGTGTCAGGCCGCTTTCTTCATAGTCTTTCAGTTTTGCCAGTGCGCCGTACAATCTCTCTGCCGTATTTTGGGTTATTGTCTGTCCTGCCCGCAACTGCTGCCAGCTCACACCTTTCAGCGCCCAGTTGCCTTGTTCGTCCTTGTCGATTAATTTACCCATCTACTCCACCGCCTTTCACGATCTCGATCATATCCGTCATCATCCCGCCGCAGCCGAACTGCTCCATTTCCAGTCGAAATTCTTCCAACTGCTCCACAACCTTGTCCGGGTCGTAGACGGTCGGGGCGTCCTCAATTTCTGAAGCAACGCGTAAAAAGTCTAAGCAATCCATATCTTCGTTCTTTGAAATTGCTTTTTCTAAATCCGCTTTTAATTTATCCGCATCAATCAATCGTCCCATCTACTCCACCGCCTTTCGCAATCTCGATTGCATCTGCCAGCGTTACAATCTCATACGCTTTCGCCCATCCTACCGGTCTTGATAGCGTGCTTCTTTCTTCCAGCTGCTTCACAACCTTGTCCACGTCATAGGTGGTCGGATACTCTCGCAAAGCGTAAATTACATCTTGCATATCCTCTGCATCACCAAACATAACCGATTTTTCAAATGCATCTGCATCAATCAGCCTCATCGTTCGCCCTCCTGTTCCATGCTTTAATAGCATCGTTGTAATTCAGATAGCCAGCAGTTCCGCAATTACATTGCGTGCATCTCGCTCCCCAATAGGTATCACTCAATATTGTCGTTTCAACTGCTTGTTTTTTTGCTTTTCCTCCACAAAACGGGCATGACTTGAGTTCTTCATTCATTCTTCCGCCTACTTTCGTAACATTCTTCAATCTCGCCAACATTGTCAAATACACTTCTTTTTTTGCAATAATACCGCCCACCATTGTATGCGTTTAAATTACAATGCTTACAATTTTTGCAAGAAACCTCTTGCTTTTGTCGTTCTATTTCTTCTAGGATGGACTTGTTTTTTATCATCCTTCATCCCTCCAATCAATCTTCTGCCCGCAATTCGGACAGTAATCATAATGGTAACCGTCATATTCATAGGGCATATCGCAGCAAGGGCATACATACGTTTTGGGGTAAAATTTCCCATCCGCTTGGCAGATATTCGAGTAATCTGTGTAATCCGGTCGCTTTTGTGCCTGCTTCTGTACTGCTGCCCGGCACCCCTCCACAGTGTCGATCTCTCGGTACTGCTGCACCTCTTCAAGCGCTTTGACTGCCGTGTCCAATGCTTCGCAGTATTTCTCCTCTCCGTTTTCTGCGTAATTCATAATTATCTCGCGCACAATCGCTTTTGCTTCATTCTCCGTCATGGCTACCCTCCATTTCTTTCAGCATTTCTTCGGCGTCCCTCTGATCCATTTCCATTAGTTTATTGTTGTCGATTGTATTCCCTATGACCACCATCTGAGGTGTTTGACCGCTGAAATCAAATTCCTCCTGCTCCACTATCCTTACGCTCCGATCCCATGATGTGTAACAGCATGGCCAGTTTACTTCAAATTTTCCGTGTTCTTTGCTCCACCTGACCACATATACATTTGCACCGTCGTAATCCTCCTTCTCTGCGTCCCATGACAGGACAATATCATTCTCCCAGATTATCTGGCCTCTCACGTCCTCAAATCCGGTACACCGACAGATTGTTGATTGGTCTACCTCGACCTGTATTTTTTCAATGGGCGTTCCAAGATTCAGATCGGTTCCCAGTGGAATGATAAAATGGTGTGTATGCCTACCATCTGGATGCGTCATACAAAAATAAAACCCTTCCACCCACTCACCGTTATCAATCCGCTTTGCGCGGTATAAATATCTATTCTCCATTTTTATCCCTCTCTTTCCGCCCGGAGCCAATTTAATAAGCACTCATAGCAATTACAGCTATCGCTCTTGTTACATTCAATTTCTGCCAGCCCTGTGTCATTGGGGCACATCGTATGGAACGCCAACTCCTCGTCCGTCATGCTTCGGATCCGATCAGCGTTGGTCTGCTTCATCTGCTCTCCGTGGTACGGCTCCGGCAGAGGGCGCCACGCGATCACTTCATCGTCAACTGCGTTGTTATAAACTTCATTTGGATTGTAATGCCGGTTTTCCCACCAGCCCTCCGGGATAATATAACAGTCATTCTCTTCGTCCCATTCTCCATCGATTTCATTCCAAAACCAGCAGCTATCACTTTCAGATACAGTTCCATCCTCGTACATTGCTGTCGTTACGATTTCCCTGTAAGTGCCGTCTCTATATTTCCTTTTTGCTGTAATAAACACTTCTGTTTCCACCGGTGGCGTCTTTTCAGCCACCGGTATCCATCTTTGCTCCATGTTCTACCTCCGCAATTAATCAAATCTTGTTGTTTTGCAAATTCTATCGCTTAGGGACTTCCGTAATGGTTTTCCCTCGCCGTTTTTGATAAATCTATGCACCCTGTCCCACATATACCCTCTTCTGATAAAACACTCGATGGAGCACCATTCTATATCACAATGCGCACATGGTTCCCCGAGGCATTCATTCTTTTCGTTAAGAGGTTTTGCATCGAATAATCCGATTTGCCCTGCAACCTGTTTCATCAGCGTTTCCTTTCCGCCATGTTTCTATCATGGTCTAAATTTTATTTTCCTGCTCCCCGCACTGTTCCAATGGTATGAATCCTGCCGGGATGCCTGCTGCCGGCTGGGAACATGACTGTTCGGGACATGCCTGCTGCCGATCTGATTCATCCAGCGCATTTCTTCCGAACACTTCCCTGAATTTCAGATCGGGATATTCCCGTTCAAATGCCCTCTGTGCGTCTGCTTCCAGCTCCCGGCGTATTTCATCGTTTCTGTGTACCGCCTCCGGGCCGCCGTCGTAGGTATGGTGTTGAAAACACAGATACACTTTCAATCCATACCGTTCCGACAGCTTCCGCCCCGGGTTTCCACCCATTACATGATGTTCCTGCAGGTTTGTGTGCCTGTCATAGATTCCATGCAGTTTCATGCACAGATAGCAGGTGCCGTCCTGCCGGCTGTGCATGATCGACCGCGCCATCAGGATTCCACGGCACGTTTGCTGCAGGTTGCCATCTCTACCTTGATCGTTCCTTTGGTCGTTTTTGACAGGGTACCTTTTACGCCCATTCCGGTGTCAATGCTCACCTTCAGGACATCCTCGTTTTCTACATAGGGCAGCGCGGCCTGCATGATTGCCTCCGTCTCCGGGTACTTTTCCCGGAACATGTTGCGGATGTTGTCCTCCGCCGTGCGCTTCATCTTTACCCGCTCGTTTGCTTTTTTTGCATCTTCGCAGTTGCACTTCTCTGTTGCCCACTTGTCCAGCTGCTCCCTGCTTGCAGGACCTACCGTATTCAGTATCATGGTCTGCCCGCAGTATATACATGTCCCTGTCTGCTGATCTACGCCCTCCGGCATTTCGTTATTCTGCTGTTCTGTAATGTTCATCTGCTCCACGCTCCTCTCCCTTGTCCTCAATCTGTTCTACGACCGCTATCAGTCTGTACGCATTTTCCTTGACCTTGTCCATCTCGCTCCGATCGATTACCAGATGGCGGTACATTTTCATGGTGTGGGCGATCTTTGTTGCCAGTTCCTCCGCCTCTTCCTGCAGTTTGTAGTACGGATCTTCTACAATGCTTCCCTCCGGCTGCTCCGGTGCTCCTTCCACAGTTTCCTCACTGTTTTCGGTGACCTCTGTGTCTGTGCCTGCTGCCGGAGCTTCCTCTTCCGGTTCTGTCCCGTCTGCATCCGCGACGGCTTCCATGGTTTCCGTGGCTGCTTCCGTGGTTTCCTCGACAGCCTCTTTTTCCTCCGGTTTTTCTGTTTCCTGATCCGTATTTTTGTGCGACGTCGCACAGGCTTCCGATTCAGTATTTTTCGGTGCTTCGGGCTGTTTTTTCTCCGTTTTTACCGGCTCCACGGTTTCTACTACCGGGCCGTAGAAATTGACCCATGTGTCCGGTCCGTAGGAATCACGGTAGATTTCTTCGATTTCCTGTAAAAACTGCTGCCATGTCAGTGTTTTTGTTTCCCGGGTGGTGATTGTCTTGTAGGCAATGCCCCTGTCTGCGTCATACATAAACAGATAGATGATGCCTTTTGTCACAGTGCCGTACTCCGTGGGGTTGATCAGCTCTACCTGCTGTTTCAGCGCCGCATCTGAATATTCCTGTTCCAACTGCATTTTCATAACCGCATTCAGTATTTCCCGCTTGTCCTGCTGCCGGAACAGCTCTATGATGCACTTCTGGAACGGCGTATACGTCCTCTCTGTGGCTTCCGCTCCCTGTGCGGCGTCCTCTCCGGCGGCTTCCCCGCCCTCTTCCGGCACCTGCTGCCCGTTAAATTTTTTCAGTTCCCGGATATCGGTCACCGTCGCCTTGTCTGTCAGCAGTGCGCAGTCCTCGTCCGACAGGTTCAGCATTTCCTGTAATTTGGAAACCCCGAAGCCCGCATACTCCGGGAGCAGTTCGGTTGAATTGCCCCCTACGGAGAATTTTGCATTGATCGCCATGAATCGCTGCGTTGTGGTTCTGTGCAAGCCGTATTCCTTATTGGCAAATTCAAAAATATCCGCTGCACCATCTGTCAGATATGCTTTGCTTTTCTCAATCTCCCTCAGCCTGCACCCTATGTAGACGAAATTTTCTGCTGTTTCATGCAGCTTTTTTCGGATGTCCTCCTTCCATCTTGTCCATTCATCCAGTGTGATCTGTGTGTACTCTTCCATGTGTGTCTCCTTTCTTTTCCATTACATCGCTTGTTCAAAAATCTGCTGTTTTCCGGTACCTGCTGTTTCCTTTGCGCCTGCTGCCAGTGCTCCGCATTTCAATCTTGTAACATAGCTGTTCAGCCATCTCTGTATGTTCTTTTCATCCGGTTTTTTGTCACCTGCCCCATACCACTGGATGATCTTGTCGTTACTCTCGTCAATTTCCACTGTGACGTATGGTACCTCTGGTTCTTCCTGCTGCCTCAGCATCAGAATATAGGTCTCTCCTTGGTTGTGTTTTTTGAGATAGGTATCTCTCCCAACGCAATGGTGGAGTATTCTTCCCTCCATAACAATCTCCTCCGCTGATCTGGCCGGTCGGATCATAAATTTTTCGTCCTCGTAGAAATACCGGTTCCGTAGCTTCCTGTACTGCTTCCGGATGTTTTTGAATATCATTTTCACCTCACTCAGGCGCTTGTCTACTTCCTTCTGGTTGCTTTCCATCGTCATCTTTGTGTGCGCCGCTGTCAGATCTCTCGGCTGTTGGTATACGGTATTGGCAAGATCGTATCCTAGCGCAAGCCTCATACTGAGATAGTCCGTATATGTTATGGCTGTGTTTTTCAGCTTTTGCTCCGCAGATCTGCACCCTGTTCCCCATTCGCACTTTGCATACTTTTCAATGCGGTTCAGTAATTGCTGCAGGCTCATGTGTGCTGTGGCTATTTCGATTTGTCCCCGTCTGAGTCCTGCCTCTGCAATGTGTTCCAGTTGTTCACCTGTCCAGATTGCTCCCATTCTATACTCTATCTGCATCGCTTCGAGCAAATCTATGTTTCCTCGTTTCTCAATCAGTTGGCGCACTCGACATTTTCTGATACCGAGAAATATATCTGGCGTCTTTGCATGCTCATCATTCACGATTCCGTATCTACATTTGACCAACTGTTTCACAACACCTAGCAAGCCCAATTTTACAAGTATTTCTATCTGTGGTGTCCGCTGGTACCGCTCCAAGTAGTCGATCGGGTTGAATTGATGTTCATTTCCGGCATATTCCTGCATTGCCGAATATTGAAACATTGTTCCTTTCAGATTTTCCCATGTCTCCGGCAAAACCAGCGCCTCCTTTATGTCGATGTTGGCCATTCCGGACAAATTGCAATCGTCCCAGAAATCCTCTCCGCAGTACGGGTTATGTTTGTGGTAGTCAATCTGTTTCTTGCCGTCCGGCAGGAAGTAGGCTCGCGCTATTTCCACACCGGAAAGCTCCTCCAGTGCTCCGTTCATTTCCGGCCCCTTTTCTCCGCACATCAGATCCAGGATCCATGTTTTGCTCACTTCTATGTACCGCATTACAAATCCAGTCTCTTTGTATTTCTGCCCCAAGAAAAGGTGGATTGTTTGACTGTGCTTTCCCCGTACCTTTCCTTGGCACTTGTACTCTCCTCGTGCACCACACATCGGGCATGTGCCGATTCGTCCCTCTTTTGGTTCGTCGACCCATTTCTGAAACTGTGCCTCGTAGGAAATCCCGTCTTTCCACCTTCCATGTGAAACCCCTCCGCACTTGCTGCAGGTGATGTCCGCCCAGCATCCTCGTTTTTTGTAATACATAAAATGCTTGTCCGAGAAATAGATCCGGTTTGCCTTGTCAAGAATCAAATCTTCCGGAAGCTCCGGAGTATTTTCCTCTCTGTCTTTCAGTGCATTTTGGCGTCTCTCGTATTTCCTATCTGTTGCTCTCCTCCTCTCGTTACTTGTGATATTGGTTTCGTGTTCATAGATGTATTGCCACCACTTTTCTGCCTGCCATATTTCCACATCACACACCTTTTTTATTCGATCAAAATCTTCGGTGCTGAGCAATATGTTTTCCTTCAGTGTCTGCTGCCATGTTTTCGGTCTTTCCTGATGCCAGCATAGTACATGGCTATTGTTATAGTGGTCTGGCTCGATCTTCTGTCTCGTCCACTCCCTGCTCTCCGGAAAATAGTTCCCAAAATCTGTCTTTGTGATTGCGATTCGGATCACCGGCACATTCTTTGTGTTTTTGCTGTTCCTGTATACCTCAACGAACAGATGTCTTTCGTGCTCTATATTTTTGAACGCCGTGACCGCAACATACTTAACTCCTTTTTTGTTGATCACCTTTGGCAGCGTCAAATACGGCACTTTTTCAATGGTTTTCTTTTTCACCCTGCTTCACCTACTTTCCCAGATAGTAGTTCGTGATAATTTTCTTTGCTGTTGCCATTCCCGGAATGCCTAGAGTGCATCTTCCGGCTGTCACGCCTGCTGCCTTCATGATTTCCTTGTCTACCGGGTTCTGATTTTTAAATGACCAATCAAGCAGGGCAGCAATGCATCCTTTCAGACTTTTCCCTTTCTTTCTTACTGCTCTTGCTACCGCTTCATCCTCAAAACACTTTGTTTTTATGTACTGTACCCAATCCTCCATGATCTGTTTCGGTTTCAATTCGTTTGATTCTACATCGATTTTCCCGATTGCGGCCGTCATTTCATCAAATAGATATAGCATGTCCCCCTGAATGAAGGCATCCGCTATATCTGCATCCAGCCCATTCTCCTGCGACAGCTTTTTTATACTTTCCGCATCTCCCTCCTTTCTGAGATTAACCGCTGTTTCGTTCATTTCTTCTATGCTGTCAAATTCTCCGAATACATCAAACATCTTTTCTCCTTTCCGGCGGGGAAGCCCCCGCCTAAACACTGTTATCTGCATCTGTGATATATTTTCCCCGGTGGTAAACCGGCAAATATCATTTGGTACTGCCCTGTGCTGCCATATGGTCAACCTCGCTGAGCATCCAGTCCCGGTATGTGTGTTCCGTTGTGACTACCGCCTGCACCGGGTTTCCATTCAGTTTTTCCGCTATTTCTTTCCACATCTCTGCATCCGCCACCGGCGCTCCCTTGGCATTCCTAAAATCGTTCCGAATCCAGTTGTCCAACCATGTATCAAACACGGATTTTATATAACTGCTGCTGGTATGGATCGTCAGATTGCACCGTTTCAGGTGTCCTGCTGCCGCGCGGATCGCAAAACCTAAGCTTTGGTGTTCCGTGGTACTCTCTAACGCCTTGGACGCCGTGTACGTTGCCACCCCTGCTGCCGCCTTGTATTCCAGCACATACGCATACGCCCCCGGTCGGCGCCGCGGCCCCCGGATGGAAGTTTCAATATACAGGTTCACATCTTTCAGCTCGTCCACCGCTACCCTGCCTCCTTTCCCGTCCGGATCCGCACTATGGTGTATTTCTGATAGGGCAGTCCCGTGTATTTATTGAATCCGTTTATCACGCTGTCTGGCTTGATCATGTACCCCTTGGGCGCGGTCGGCGGATTCTTCCACTTTTTCGCTTTCATTTTCCTCTTGTGCTCTTGTGGCCGGATCAGGTTGCGGCTGGATATGTAGCTCAGCTTTTCGATTGTCCGCTCCCGCTCCATGCGGTACCGGGTTTCTTTGACGATGTACTCTGCCAGCTGCTTATAGTCCCGGTTATCATCCAGCGGTACCATCTTGGGGCGTCCCCGCGTCCAGTGCCGCCTGATGATGTCCCATGTGTTTGTTTTGGCGGAGTATTCGCTGTTTACTATCATGTGCCAGTGTGTAGCGCCCCGTTTCCCGGTTTCGCAGGTGATGATGTACTTAAACTGCCACCCCTGCCGTTTGTACTCTGCCGCCACCTTGTCCCGGAACGCCCGGATCACTCCCGGAGCATCTTCATCCGTCGGGCGATCCTCTGTCCGGCAGGTCAGTGTCACATGCAGATCGCCGCCCCGGAAGTTCAGTTCCATGGTTCGCCGCAGGTACTGGCACTTTTTCCAGAAATTCTGCCGCGCCACATCCTCCGGCGTTGCTTTCTCCTTTTTCTGCCGGGGCATACCCGGCGCCCCGTACCGTGCGTCATAGTATTTTTCGATTTCTATTTTGTCATTGATACGGCACCATTTTTTTACATGCAAATTGCCGTCCTCCTTCCGCTATGTCTAATATCCTGATCAAGGTTGGAAATTTCCCTCCCGATTCAGTAAAAAATTGACTTTCAGAGAACGGCATGCTATAATTTAATCAGCAAATGGGTATCGCATTGATGCCTTCTCTTTTTGGATCCGCTCGGCAAAGCGGATCTATTTTTTTATCCTGATTCGTTCCATATATCTTTTGCGTTTTTCAATGTCCGCAAGCTGCTCCTCCGCGCTTAAAATGTACTTTTCATACATTCGCAGCACCTCGGTTTCACTAAACAGCCCGTTTTTTATATCCTTCTCGTCGTCCACATAGGGACGGTTCCCGAACAGGTTCAGCATTTCCGCCGCAGGCAGTTCCAGAAATGTACTGATTGCCACCGCATTCTCATAAATGCTCTTGGCGGCGCCGTACTTTTTGTTGAACAGGGCTGACCGGAACTTGTCCGACATTTCATACAATTTTCCAACCGCCTCACGTTCCGTTATCATTGGCTTCACCTTCCTTCGCGGCGTCGCGGGCACCGATCGCCAGCGTTGCCAGTCCCACGGTCGTCATTACCACCGGTGCAATCATCAGATCGCTATCCATGGCACCTACGCCTACCATCATCAGCAGAAATCCGATTCCCTCCAGCACGTTACGGAATATCTTCATCTCAGACACCCCCGGTTCTGTATTTTTTCAAATTCTGATGTCTTGATCAGCCACTTCCCCCGGCGGGACGTCTGGATCGCAAACTTAGGTGCGTGTTTGCTATGTACTGCCCGGTACAGATAATCCTCCGGGTAACCCATGGCCTTCATCTCGCTGATTGACATGATCTCTTTTGGGTAATCCATTCTTTTTCCCTCCTTTGCCGCCGTCATGTGTTCCCTAACTTTACGATGGCTAAAATCACCAGCAACACTGTTAAACTAATCTCTACGGTCGTTGAAACTGCCAGGGTGATCAGGAACCTTCTGTTTTCTGCCCTATAAGCCCTTTCTATTTCTTTCTGCTTTTCCTTATCCATCATCTTTTCTTTCCTTTCTCTTTTGCTGTAATTTTTTTGTTATCTTGTGCTATAATCTCCTTACAGGTGTCGCCACCGAGTAGCAAAAGGAGATGTAGCCATGCCCAAATTAACCCCAAACACTGAAAAATTAGCTGATGTGCTTTACAAAAGCTATACCCTTAGCAATGGTCAAACTGACTTTGATAGCTTTTCCCATCTCGGCATGAACGAGAATCAACTGCTTGAGTGCTTTGAAGAATTGGAAAAATATGCGCTTGCTTACGTTGAATATGAAGATGATGGATTCCCATATCTCATAATTCAGCCAAATTTACTTGTATACAAAGACACTGGCAAGCTTCAGGAAGTACCCTATGATTAACTTTTCTTCTCCCTCTCCCGTTTGGCTACGGACTATTTTCCCATGGCTCCACTGGAGAGGTTTTTCTATGTTATTTAAAACCATAACTGAGAAAACCTTATTTTTTCTGTCGCCACTTCCAATCAACACCGCACCATTTTTCTCACCCAAGATATCCCTTTTCACAAAGTGCTTCACTTCATTTATTTTTTCTTCCAGACTTACTTCTTTTGAAGTAAACGATAACGTTATTACCTCCATTGCCTCCTTCTCTCCTTTCCTGTGCAAATAATATTTAATCTTTATTCACAAAGTCACTAGGCTCTGGAACAGATAGCAATCTATCTTTTTCAGGAGTGCTTGGGCGGAATAGATTGGAAGTCCGTTAAGCTCGGCTACAATTCTCTCCGCCCTTTCTGCCTCCTCCTGAGTGAACAGCTTTTTGGGATATAGCACATTTCCATCAAGCTGAATGTACGGTTCCTTTGTGTCAACTGCTTCTATTGCACTGATCATTGCCTGTCTCTCCTTCCTCAGCCATAAATTAAATAATGTTCTCTATTTGAATCTCGTTCATTTGTTCAATGTGTTGAACTTTTGGGGTAAAAAAATATACAGGTATTTCTTCCTCACCGATAAGAAGTAACTCTCTAGCCTTTGCAATTTCGGGTTGTTTCCAAAAGCGTTTGTTATTAAGTTTTAAAGATAACGTACGTTCTGACCATCCCATTTCCTGTGCAAAAGCAGTTTGAGTACCAAACACCTCTACGATCTTACCTTTCAACTTGCTATAATTAAATCCCACAGTAATCGCTCCTTTCTTGTTCAATGTATTGAACTTACCGTTAACATATCATTTCTTTTTTTTCTTGTCAATACTTAGATTCATTTTATTTAACTTTTTGTAGTTTTGTGTTGAACTTTTGTTTAATGTGTGGTATTTTAACATAAAAGGAGGCAACCAAATTGAGACTATCTAGTACTGCATCACGCATAAAGGAAGTTATGGAACAAGAAAACTTGCGGCAAACTGACATTTTGGAAATGGCAAAACCTTTTTCTTCTAAATATGACACCAAAATAACAAAAGCCGATTTGAGTCAATATGTTTCTGGGAAGGTGGAACCGGGGCAGGCAAAGTTATTTGTTTTGGCAAATGCATTAAACGTAAACGAAGCTTGGCTTATGGGGTATGATGTTCCCAAGAATAGAGTTCCGGTCATAGCCAATCATGAGGGTATTTCAGACGAAATCTTATCTGCAATTCAGCTTCTTGCAGAAGAAAGCGGGTATTGTTTGCAATTCTTTGCAAAGCAATACCAGATTACTTTCGATGATTTTATAGTCAAATTATCACCTGCAGAAATATCTGATTTAACCGCGTGTTCTATTGAACAGATCAGATTTGTTATTAAAAGCATTATAGACAATAAGTTGAGAGACAACATTGTCCCCATCAAAAGGGATCTTGAGGTTAATGCTGCGCATAGCCATTTGGACGCCACCGAAGAAGATCAACAGCATGACGACGATATTATGAATGGTGATAATTTTTAGTTCTATTTATTGTATCTTTATATAGTATCACACGTTAATAGGGGGAGAAGTACATGACTTATACAGAATTGTTAATGGAAGCAGATCAAAATTTTCTTATCACGAAAGACAAGCCTCTACGCGCAAATGACGGTCGCATAAAAGGCAATAGAATTGCAATTAGAAAGGATATGTCTACTATTCAAAAAAAATGCGTACTTGCTGAAGAACTTGGGCATTTTCATACAACTTCAGGCAACATATTAGACCAATCTTCCATGGCTAACCGCAAGCAGGAACGTACAGCAAGACTTTGGGCATATAACCGTTTGATCGGATTGACAGGTATAATAGATTGTTATAAATCCGGCTGTAAGACCCCTTATGAAATGGCTGATTACTTAGATGTCACGGAAAGTTTTTTATCAGATGCCTTAACCTGCTACAAACAAAAATATGGTATATGTGTCACAGTGGACAACTATGTTATCTTTTTTGAGCCCTCGCTAAGTATACTGGAAATCAAATAAATATGCCTTGGGAAAAGGGGTAAGATAAAGTGAATCTATTTAGTTTTATTAGCAAGCTGCATTCGCCGACCTATGATTTGTCTACTGTAAACGGTATAATGAACATACCTGTGCCGCAATACCGCGGTGCAAGTTCTAGTGAAAACCTAGAATACATTCTCCAACGCAAGGCAACTGAATACAAAAAAATGGGGCGAATGGATTTAGCGATTGCCTGTCTTCGCAAATCAAATGAATTTATGTCATATTACCATTTGCCATATTCGGCAAAAGACTATCTTCGACTAGTGAAGTATATCCGGTTGACCGGAGACAATGTTGCTGCCGATGCGGAAGAGGCTCGCATAAGGCAAGCTCACCCAGAACTATTCGATATGCGGATTGGAAATAGGGAACGTGCCATCAAGACTATACGCAGAGCTCAGGGGTATAATTGTGACCTGATATATGTCACTTCAAACCGCACCTGTCCTATATGTAGCCAGTATAACCGTAAAACCTACTCTTTATCTGGTAAGTCCAAAATATACCCGTTATTTCCGCAAGATATATTACATGGCGGATCCTGTGCAAATTGTAGTATCGGTTTTAATTTAGTCTTCAAATAAAATCTGCCCCCGGCGCCAACCGGGAGCAGATTCGGAACCACATCGGGAAAGCCGATATGATCACCCTTACCAAGTGAATTGTATCATTTTCCCGGCGAAAACGCAAGCACCGGGCATTTTTATGCCCAAAAACAGGAGGTTGTGGTATGCCACGGAAAAATCGATACAAACCCCGCAAAGATGGTCGTTTTTATACGCAGGTCGGAACCGGTGAATACGACGAATACGGACGCGCCATCAGGATCCCGCTGTACGCATCCAGCAGCAAGGAGCTGGAGGATAAGGTGGACGCGCTAAAAGCGCAGATTGTCACCGGGAAATACGTTGTAAAAAAAGATGTCACGTTTGAGCAGTACGCATCCACATTTATTTCCCTGTATAAATCTAACCGGGAATATAATACCCAGAGAATGTACCGGACTGTACTGGACACCTACCTGATCCCTGAAATCGGGAATTACCTGCTGCATGAAATCAAGCGTACCACCATTCAGGGATTGATTAATCAGAACCAGGATCATCCGCGCACCTGCCAGCAGATCAAGGTGGTACTGAAACAGATCTTGGCGTCTGCGCTGGAGGATCATCTGATACAGGATATGCCGTGGAAAAAAATTGATATGCCGAGATATACCGCCCCAAAACGCCGGACACTGACACCGCAGGAAGAACGTGCATTGAATCAATGCAGCCTTGATCCGCAGGCGCACCTGTTAGTCATGCTGCTGTTTGGGTGCGGTCTGCGGTTGGAGGAATTACTGGCGCTTCAGGTTGAGGACATCGATCTGGTTTCCGGTGATGTGATTATTCATCACGCCATCATATTCCAAAAAAACAAAGCGGTACCGAAACCTGTTCCAAAAACGCCCTCCGGTTTTCGCCGGATACCAATTCCGGCATTCCTGATGGATGAAATCCGATTCTATGTAATGCGCACCAGAAAAGAGCATCCATGGGATACTGATGTGTGGCTGTTCACCTACAACGGCCAGCCGTTCACCAAATCCCATTTCTATGACGTCTGGGAACGGATTATTGCTGCAATGAATGCCGCTGTCGGAACAGACACGGATCCGACGCCCATCTGTGGGCTGACATCCCGCGTATTCCGGTACAACTACGCGACCATATTGTATTATTCGGGGATCACGTTGAAAAAAGCTGTGGAGCTGATGGGGCATTCGGATGAAAAAATGATCCTGCGGGTATATGCCCAGTTGGACGAGGAACGAGAGGACGCCAAGCACAAACTGGCAGCCATCCGCCCGGGAATGTCCCGGACAGGCTGAGGGAGAGCAATCTCCCTCTTTTTTTGACTACATTCTGACTACATAGGACGTTCTGACTACATACATACTACATACATTTCCCATGATTTCGGTCTATTTTCTCAACTGTTCTTTGTGCGACGTCGCACACCGCAAACCCGCATAGATACTAGATTTTAGCATAAAAAAAGAGCCCAACGAGCCCTTTTGTTCGCATGAAGCACGGGGGATTCGAACCCCCGACAACCTGATTAAAAGTCAGGTGCTCTACCGACTGAGCTAGTGCTCCAAAGTAACTGGGCTAGCTGGATTCGAACCAGCGAATGCAGGAGTCAAAGTCCTGTGCCTTACCGCTTGGCGATAGCCCA
>ERZ1026854.1449-NODE-1449-length-14936-cov-4.690142_pt1 | contig 14936 bp, 7 predicted proteins | sample MGYA00380157_ERZ1026854 | MGnify/ENA primary metagenome ERZ1026854 (study PRJEB33269, sample SAMEA4719793) | human gut metagenome | biome: human-associated habitat; feature: organic feature; material: feces | place: Cameroon | collected 2013-10 ...
CAGCAGCGGCCTCGCCCATGCCCCGCTGAAAGGCCACGCGGTAGGTGGCAGCCGCCGACGAGTTGGCAGCCTTCGACAGGCGCGAGCGGTGCCCTGTGAGCACGCCCCAGGGGAGGGTCTGCGTCACAGCCACGTTGGTGCGGTTAGGCACCCCCTTCGGACTGCCAAACATGTAAGCCACCTCTGCCTCGGGGTCGGGCAAGGCATTGTCGGCGCCGTTGGCCAGGCGCGTGGCCTCAAGCGAGCTGTGGAGGGCGCGCAAAGAGGCGTTGTTGCGGGCAATGGTCTGCATCTGCGCTGTCCACACGCCAAACGTTGTCGGCTCGGCCTCCTGCGCCCCCGTTGTGAGGGCGCATATAGAGAGAGCCATGAAGAGCACGCCGTTTCGTGCCCATGTCATATTTTTCTTCATCTGTTTCGTTTTTAACAATTCCTTTGTTTTTTGTCTTTAACTGAACTTTCGCAAAGTTTATTATTTACATCGCGCTTCGCGCTCGTGTTGTTTTAAACATTAATTTTCATTAATGACCCATTAATTATCATTAATACGCGCTTCGCGCGGAAAATTGATGTTCATACTCCGCGAAGCGCCTGAGCACCTACGGAGCGCAAGAATGTTCAATTAATGGAAATTAATGTTTAAAAATGCGCGAAGCGCCTGAGCACCCACGGAGCGCAAGAATGTTCAATTAATGGAAATTAATGTTTAAGAAATGCGCGAAGCGCAAAAAATAAGCAGCTGCTCATCATCAATCGCCAGTTTCCTTAACCTTCAGCGGTGCCATGAGCGGCACGATGATGAGGTTGAGCAGGGTGCTGGTTAGCAGACCGCCGAGCATGACCTGCGCCATGGGGCTCTGGATCTCGTTGCCGGGCAAGCTGCTGCCGAGCGCCAAGGGAATGAGTGCGAGGCCCGAGCTGAGAGCCGTCATGAGGATGGGGAGCAGACGGTCGAGCGAGCCACGCAGCACCACCTCGCGACGCGACAGACCGTGACGCGCCAGCTCGTTGTAACGGTCGACAAGCAGCATGCCGCCGCGGGTGGCCATTCCGAAGAGCGAGATGAAGCCGATGATGGCAGGAATGCTCACCACGCCACCCGTCACCACAAGGGCAAGCACGCCGCCAATGAGGGCAAGGGGCAGGTTGAGGAGCACCACCACGCTCTGCTTCCACGAGCGAAACTGGAGGTAGAGCAGCAGCAAGATGACAACGATGCTCACCACCGAGAGGCCGAGGAGCAGACGCGAAGCCGATGCCTCGCTCTCAAACTGTCCGCCATACTCTACGCGGTAGCCGTCGGGCAGCTTGACGTTTGTCTCTATGCTCTGCCGCATGTCGTTGACCACGCTGCGCAGGTCGCGTCCCTGAGCGTTGGCCGAGACCACGAGCTTGCGCTGCGCGTTCTCACGGCTGATGGTGTTGGGACCGGCAGAAGAGAAGATGTCGGCAACATCGGAGAGACACACCTGTCGGCCGTCGGCTGTGTCGATGAGCATGTTGCGTATGTGGTCGATAGAGTTGATGTCTTCATCGGCCATGCGCACGGTAAGGTCGAAGGTCTTGCCGCCGTCCTGCACCTGGCTCACCACCTCGCCACCCAAGGCGGCGTTGACGTAAGCGGCAAACTGAGGCAGCGTTATGCCGTTGCTGGCGAGGAGCAGGCGGCGCGGACGGATGACGAGCTGCGGACGCTCCACCTGTTGCTCCACGTTAAGGTCAGTCACGCCGTCGATGGAGTGTGTGGCCTGTTGGATCTGCAGGCCTATTGAATGGAGCGTGGTGAGGTCGGGGCCAAACACCTTGATGGCAATGCCCGCCTTGGTGCCCGAGAGCATGGCGTCGATGCGGTGAGAGATTGGCTGCCCGATCTCCACGTTCACACCGGGGAGCGTGCGCAGCTTGGAACGTATGTCGGCCATCACCTCTTCCTTGCTCCGGTCTTTAAGTTCGAAGGGCACCTCCATCTCGCTGGTGTTCACGCCCAGCGCATGCTCGTCGAGCTCAGCACGTCCTGTCTTGCGCGCCACATCCTTGACCTCGGGCACCTGAAGCAGCAGACGCTCTGCCTGCTCACCAATGCGGTCGCTCTCCTCGAACGACACGCCAGGGAGCGTGCTCACGTTGATGGTGAACGACCCCTCGTTGAAGGGCGGCAGGAAGGAACGGCCGAGGTTGAAGAAGAGCACAAGCGTGAGAACCACCAGTACGCCTGTGGCGATGAGGATGGCACGCTTGGGACCGTCGAGCACACGCATGAGCAGCTGCTCATAGCGCACCTTCATGGCACGCACCCACCGCGGCTCCTGAGAGCCCGCCCCATGAGGGCTGTCGCCATTGAATTCTTCACTCTTCCCTCTTCCCCCTTCACTTTCAAGGCTCAAGCTATTGAATTCTTCACTCTTCCCTCTTCCCTCTTCACTTCCTTCACTTCCAGCTCCGTCCTTAAGCAGATAAGAGCATAGCACGGGTGTGAGCGTGAGAGCCACGACGGTAGAGGCGAAGAGCGACACGATGAAGCTCACGCCCAGAGGTGCCAACATTCGGCCTTCGAGCCCCGAGAGGAAGAACAGAGGCACGAAGCTCACCACGATGATGAGGGTGGAGTTGAGGATCGGCATGCGCACCTCGCGAGAGGCATGGAAGATCACGTCGAGCTTGCTCTGCCGTTGCTCCTTGGGCAGACGGGCGTTCTGGCGCAGCCGCTTAAACACGTTCTCAACATCGACAATGGCATCGTCGACAAGCGAGCCGATGGCTATGGCCATGCCGCCGATGCTCATGGTGTTGATGGTGAGCCCCATGACGTGGAGCACAAGCATGGTGATGAGCAGCGAGAGCGGGATGGTGACAAGCGAGATGACGGTTGTGCGGGCGTTCATGAGGAAGATGAAGAGCACGAGCACCACGAAGATGCCTCCCTCGACAAGCGACTTCTTGATGTTGGAGATGGAAGAGTCGATAAAGTTTTGCTGACGATAGAGCTGCGTGTTCACCTTCACGTCCTTGGGCAGCGCCGACCGCATCTGCTCCACCACCTCATCGAGCTTCCCGGTGAGCTCAAGCGTGCTCGTCGACGGCTGCTTGGTGACGGTCAGCAGGACGGCAGGCTTGCCCGAGACAGAAGCCAGGCCCATCTTCGGACTCTTCACGCCCATCTCGACATCGGCAACATCGGCAAGCACCACAGGCTGTCCCTTTGCGGTGGTGGCCACGACCGCCTGTCCGAGAAGCTCGGTGTTGGCGGTGGTGAGCACGCCGCGCACAATATACTCGTTGCCGCGCTCATAGAGCACGCCACCCGAGGCGTTGCGGTTCATGTTACGCGTGGCATCCATGACCTGTGTGAGCGTCACACCATAATGGCGCATGCGCTCAGGATGGATGCGTATCTGATATTCCATGATGTCTCCGCCCATGACCGTGACCTGAGCCACGCCACCCGTGGCGAGGAGCTGCGGACGAACGGTCCAGTCGGCGAGCGTGCGCAGGTCGCCCATGGAGGTGCTGTCGGCTGTGAGGCCTATGAACATGACCTCGCCGAGGATGCTCGACTGCGGTCCGAGCGTGGGCTGCCCCACCCCTTGTGGCAAGGCATCGCCGATGGTTGCCAACTTCTCCGACACGATCTGTCGGTCGCGGTAGATGTCGGTACCCCAGTCGAACTCTACCCACACCACCGAGAAGCCTGTTGTTGATGATGACCTCACGCGGCGCACGTCGGTGGCACCGTTGACGGCGGTCTCTATAGGGAAGGTCACGAGGCGTTCCACCTCTTCAGATGCCATGCCCTGTGCCTCGGTCATGACCACCACGGTTGGAGCATTGAGGTCGGGGAAGACATCAACCTCCATCTTGCACGCCGTCCAGATGCCCACAATCATGAGCAGCACGCTGAAGAACAGAATGACCGGGCGGTTGTGCAACGAAAAAGAAATTATCTTGTTTAACACGATTTCTGAATGTTTTGTTTCTAACAATAAAAAGAAGGAAAACAATTTTCCTTGTCAACTCGTCAACTTAATGATGATGCCCCTCAGGCACCACGCTTGCGCTGGCAGCCAGACGCACCTGTGTGGCTCCGTGTGCCACCACCTTGTCGCCAGCCTTAAGGCCGGAGAGGATCTCTATGCGGCGTCCGTCGGTGGCACCCGTCTTGACCTCCACGCGGCGGTAGATGTCGGCAGCGGTCTTAACATAAACAAAAAAGAGCCCTTGCGCCTCGGTCACAGCCTCAGAGGGAACCGCCAGCACGCCGTTGCGCTGCGCTCCCTGAAGATAGACCTCGGCAAAGCTGCCAGCCACGATGTCGCCGGTGTTGTTGAACTCGAAGATCACGGGCACAAAATGGTCGTCGGTGTCAGAGGCCTTGCCCTTCGACACCAGTCGTCCGCCAAGCTCCTTTATCGAATAGACACGGTTCTCGCTGTCGTAGGCCATGCGGAAGTTGGCCGTTACGATGCGCGGCAGCATGGTGTAGAAACGTTCAGGCACGTCGGCGCGAAGCTGCACCCGTCGGCTCTGTGTGACGGTGGCAAGCGGCTGTCCTGCCGCCACATAGTCGCCCGGTTTGACGAGCAGGTTCTTGATGTAGCCGCCAATGGGTGTGGCAACGCCACGTCGCTGTGCTGCCGACCCCAGGCTCTTGGCTGTGGCCTTGGCAGCCTCAAAGCGCTGACGCGCCTCTTCCAGCTCGCGTTGTGAGACGATATTGTCGGCAGCCAGCTTCTTGGCACGTTCATAAGCCAGCCGTGCAGCCTTCAGCTCGCTCTGCGCCACGGCAGCAGGGTTGCCGTCGGCCATGCTCTTGGCGTCGACAACAAAGAGGGTTGTGCCAGCGCTCACGGCAGCTCCCTCGGTCATGCTCTTGCCCGTGAACGCCACGATGCCCGCCATGGTGGCTGTGACCGTGGCCTCTGCTCCCTGTGCCGGGAGCACCCGTCCGCTCACATGCACCACCTCGGCAAAAGGCGAAGGTGTGAGCGTCTGCACCGTCAGACTGCAGGCTTTGGCCTGCGCTTCGGTGAAATGGATGTCGTCGGTTTCTTCGCCGTGAGCATCGTGCTCGTCGGCTTCATGGGCGTGATCCTCGTCGTCATGGTTTTTCTCGTTTACGGCCTCATCGCCCTCGTGGTCGTGGTCATGGCCCGATGCGGCACCATGACATGAGACCATTGTCATGACCGCAAGAGCAGCCATGAGCACATTAAAATATCTGATAATCATTGTGTTTGGTCTTGTTGCTGATTTTTTAAATCGGTTCTGTTGCAAACTTTTCAAACTGTTCTGTTGCAAACTTTTCAAACTGTTCTATTGCAAACTTTCAAACTGTTCTGTTGCAAAATTTTCAAACTGTTCTATTGCAAACTTTCAAACTGTTCTGTTGCATTTTTTTAAAGACAGTAAGCTTGTACCAGGCTTTTGCTGAGCAATAACCCGATAGAAAAAAGTGTAATAAAAAAAATAAGAAAACTATTGAACGGTCGGGGGACCACGCCTTTTCCAATGCTTACCATGGCAGCAAGCAAGAAGCGACGCAGGATCAGAAGCAAAGAGGGTTCTGCCTACAGACGCATAAAGAGAAAGGGCGCAACTGTTGCCCTCCCAAAAAGCGCAAGGAAGAAACGGGCCGAAGCCTCCAAAGCCACCGCCAAGGAAACTGTCGCCGCCGTCAAGAATATGCAAGGCGTGAAGCTCTTTCTGACCCATAGGCACAAAGAGATGATGCTGGTCGAGCTTTGGGTTGTGGCAATGGTGCGTGTGTTCATCGTTCACACGCCCGTCTTTCTGGCACAGTTTTACCGATACGCAAAACGCGCCACCATCGTGGTGATGATGGGGGAAGAGCACCAGCACAAGGAACAGAACCAACGCCAGCACCGACAGATTTTTGCGTACAGATAATTTCACATTGCAAAAATAACACTTTTATTTTGCAACTCGGTTGCAAAGCCCTCATTATAAGTTTTTTTTTAAGAAATTCGGCCTCTATTTTGTTTTTTACAAATAATTGTCGAAAATTTAAAAACAAATTATTGGAGAAATGACTAATTTTGCAGCGTGACAGTTTTGACGTTGCAAGGTGTGGTATGCGCATAGTCTGAGCTTCAGCGACCAAAGTGCGCTGACAAACTTCTTCAAGCAGCAGTCGGGAATGTCTCCCCTCGCCTATCGAAACAAATAAGTTTTATTATGAACATACTTGAACTTTCAAAAAAGCGTTTCTCGGCACGCAAATATACAGCCGAGCCTGTAAGCAAGGAGGACCTTGATTACATAATGGAGTGTGTGCGCATGGCACCGTCGGCTGTGAACAAACAACCGTGGCAGTTTGTCATCGTGCGCAGCGAGGAGGCTAAAGCCAAGCTGCAACTGGCCTACGACCGCGAGTGGTTCCACACGGCTCCTCTCTACATTGTGTGCCTAAAAGACAACAGCGCATGCTGGACGCGCAGCTACGACAGCAAGGCTCACGGCGACATTGATGTGGCAATAGCAACAGAGCACCTGTGTCTCGCCGCTACGGAACGCGGACTGGGCACCTGCTGGGTGTGCAACTTCGACACTGCGGTGATGCGCGAACTGTTCCCTGAACCTAACCTTGAGGCTGTAGCCATCATTCCGCTCGGACATATCGCTCCCGACTGCCCACGAAACGAGAAGAGACGCAAGGGGATGGAGGAGATATTAAGTGAAGAGTGAAGAGTGAAGAGTGAAGAGTGAAAAATCCAATTGCCCTTTTTTAAAGGTAAAAAGGTAAAAAAGTAAAAAGGTAAAAAACAAGATGGGAAAAGGGTAAAAAAGCAAGAAGGGAAATTGGGTAAAAACGAGTAAAAAAGGATAAAGCCAATAAGGGAAAAACAAAGGTCTTAAATGGCGGATAAACAGAATTAGGGCGGACGCAACATTATGCGTTCGCCCTAATTTTTATGTAAATAAGCTCAAAACGCCCGTTCCTACAAGACGTTTAAAGCCTAAAATTGATGTAAGAAATATTTGAAAGTCGGCTCATTTCGGTCGGAACGTATGTGTACCTCGGTCGGGGTACATGTGTACCTTGGTCGGAGTATGTGTGTACCTCGGTCGGAGTACGTGCGTACCTCGGTCGGAGTACGATGACCGTCAAGCTTCTTTGACACGACGTTTTCAACGTTTTGACGGAACATCTATAACATGTTCGCGAAACTTTTATAACGTGTCCGCAAAACTTTCAACGTTTTGTTGCATCAACGTTTTACCTCAAACTGTGCCTTGAGATGTATGTCGGCAGATGATGAACCGACAAGCACATCGAAGAAGCCCGGCTCAACCACACGCTTCATGTCTTGGTCAATAAGCGACAACTCTTTGAAGCCAAGGGTGAACTCAACACGCTCACTCTCACCTGCATCGAGACACACCTTCTTGAAAGCACGGAGCTGGAGAGGCGGCTGCGACACCGTGGCGGCACGGTCGGAGAGATAAAGCTGCACCACCTCGTCACCACTGCGCTCGCCTGTGTTCTTAACGGTGAGCGACACGCGCACAGAGTCGGAAGAAGCGGTGAGCGGCGTAACGGTGAGGTCTGAATAAGCAAACCGGGTGTAGCTCAAACCGTAGCCGAAGGGATAGAGGGGCGTGCCCTTCTCGTCCATATAGTCGCGCTTGATGTTCTGGCTATAATAAACAGGGAGCTGTCCCACGCTGCGCGGTATGCTCACCGGCAATTTGCCCGACGGGTTGACATCGCCAAACAAAATTGACGCTATGGCCTTGCCGCCCTGTTCGCCAGGATACCATGCCGTGAGCAGAGCGTTAGCCACCTCAGAGGCACGGTTCATGAGCAGCGGACGACCCTCAATGTAGACGATAACCAACGGCTTGCCCGTCTTGGCAACAGCCTCGATGAGCTGTTCCTGCTTGCCGAGCAACGACAGCGTGGCACGGTCGAAACCCTCGCCACACTCCATGTCAGAGAGCGTCTTGCTCTCGTCAACGGTGGCGGCACCTGTGGCAATATACTTGGTCTTAAAATCGCGAGCACTCGATCCACCCACCACGAGCACCACAGCATCGGCACCTTCGGCGGCACGCACGGCGGCGGCGATGTCGGCAGTGGTGGTGTCGCGGACAGCGCAACCACGCTCATAGACCACCTCCATGTCGCTGCCCACCATGGCACGAACGCCATCGAGCACCGTGCTGATCTCCTCACGAGCCTGCGGAGCGGTGTAGTCGCCAAGCTGGTTGTAAGGCATGTCGGCGTTAGGACCAATCACGGCGATGCGCTTCATTGAGCGGCTCAAGGGCAACACGCCATCGTTCTTCAGCAGAACGGTACCCTCTGCAGCAACCCTCTGTGCCAACAGCTTATGCTCGGCCGAACGGCACACCTCACGGGCACGCTTGGGCTGAACATAAGGATTGTCGAAGAGACCGAGGTTAAACTTCATGGTCAGCACATTGGCCACAGCGCGGTCGATGTCGGCCATTGTTACAAGACCCTCGTCGAGCGCCTTCTTCAGGTTGTTGCCGAAAGCTCCACCGCCGAGATCCATGTCGAGACCAGCCTTCAGAGCAAGCACAGCCGCCTCCTTGTTGTTGGCAGCAGCACCCATGCCCGCAATGCCGTCGACCGACAACAGGTCGCTGTAGACAAAGCCCTTGAAGCCCCACTCGCCACGCAACATGTCGGTGAGCAAGTGGCGGTTTGAGGTACAAGGCACGCCGTCAATGCTGTTATAAGAGGTCATGACCGTTCCTGCTCCAGCCTTTACCGCCGTCTCAAAAGGCAGCAGCAACTGTGAGCGCAACAGACGTTCACCTCCATAAACCGGTCCACCGTTGTGACCGCCCTCAGGCACACCGTAGGCAGCAAGGTGTTTCAGCGTGCAGATGACGTGTTGCTTGTCGGCAGAGTTGTCACCCTGCATGCCGCGCACCACGGCTGTGCCAAGCACCGATGTGAGCCAGGGGTCTTCGCCGAAGGTCTCCTCCATGCGCGACCAGCGAGGCTCACGAGCCACGTCGAGCACAGGTCCGTAGCCAATGTTTGAGCCCTGTGCGGCAGCCTCAAGGCCAATGGCTGAGCCCATGTCGTAAAGCAACGCCGGGTTCCATGTAGAAGCCGCGTTGAGCGATGTGGGGAACACCGTTGTGCCGATGGCCATGTGGCCGTGCGGACACTCCTCGGCAAAGAGAATAGGTATGCCGAGGCGCGTCTTCTCCACCGCATAGCGTTGAAGGGCGTTGAGGGCCTTTGCCGAGAGTTCGGGGTTCAGGCCTGTCTCCAGCGTCTTCTGTGTCCATGGGTCGGCACGTAGCACAGCCCAGAACGAGCCAATGGGCGCGGCATCCATCTTCTTCTTGAAGAGCTCTGACGGCTCCACGCTGTTCTTTCCGGTCTTGGTGTACATCTCCCAGCCCAGCGGACAGACGAGCTGACCGACCTTCTCCTCCACCGTCATGCGGCTGATAAGGTCGGCAACACGCGCCTCGGTGGGCTGCGCGGCTTGTTTATAGACAGGCAGCGAAGCCTGCTTACGGTCTGTCTTGGCGGTTGACTTTTTCTGCGCCATAACAGGCACGGTGAGCAGAAGGGCAAAGCCTAATGCAATGTGTTTAATGTTCATAGAATAATTTCTTATAACGTTTTATCTCGAAAATAGTTTAATCGCGAAAATCGTTCAATTGCTATTAAAGAGAAGAAAAGCAATAAACAAAAGCTATAAATAAGAAACGAAAAAAGAGGAAGTGCGAAATTTGAGCACCTCCTCTTTCTTATTATCTAATTATAAAAATGTTTCGGGCGCCTTACTCTTTTGCATAACCGTCGTTCTGCTCAAGCAGTTTATTGCGCTGAAGCTCAGTAAGCGGGAACGGCCATACAAGGTCAGTAGTCTTGAAGGTAGCACCCGAACCATTCGTAGCACCCACGAGATTAACATAGTCAACCTTACCCTTGGTGTCAGCAGAAACGTTGGGGAACATCTTTGTACGCAAGCAGTCGTCCCAAATCTTAAACTCGAGCGGGAACTCGCGCAGACGCTCTGTCCAGCAAGCGTGGATGAAGTCGTCCTTAGACAGACCCATCAAAGCGGTCTTAATCTGCTCAGCGGTCTTGCCCTCAGTGTTAGCACGAGCCTGTACCTGTGCCAGATAGCCTGCAGCCTCGTCGGTAACAGCGCCACCAGCCTGTACGATAGCCTCAGCAGCGTCGAGCAGAGCCTCTGAATAGCGGAAGAAGTTGAAATCCTTGGTACCCTGACCAGTCTTCATCATAGCCTCTTCGTCATAGTAATACCAGCAACCAGGCTCAGTAGAGTGCCAATTCTTCACAACACCCTTTTTGTTGGTAAAGGTGAAATTCCAGTGGAAGAACTGGTTGGGCTGTACACGCAGGTCATTAGCATCATAGATATTGAGGAAGCGAGTTGAGGCACCATAAACGCGACGGCTCAAACTGAATGTATCAAAGATACCCTCTGCTGTACCAGAGAAAGCATAGGTAGGCCACCAACCACTGGTGCTGATAGTAGCATTATACTCGTAAGCATAGATAACCTCGTCCAAACCATCGGTAGAGCGAAGCTTATTGAAAGCACTGTTCATTGCGAGGTCGCCATTAGCAGTAAGAGCGTGACCTGAGTTAAGCACAGTCTTCACGCTGTTTGCAGCATCGCTATACTTACATTCCTGCATATAAACAGAGGTGAGCAACATAGCAGCAGCATACTTACCTACCTTATTTCCATTTTCATAGAATTTCTTTGCGGGAAGAGCGTTTACAGCATCTTTCAAATCTTGCTCAATCACTGCATATACAGCGGTTGCGGGCGACTTAGCGATTTGCAGTTCAGCAGTGGCATCAGCATAAGGCTCTGTAATCAAAGGTACATCGCCAAAATACTTTACCAATGTGAAATAGTTGAAAGCACGGAAGAATTTTGCCTGAGCAATCAGTTCGTTACGTGTTTCTTCTGACATTGTGATGTTTCCAGCACGCTGTATTACAGTGTTGGCAATACGGATAGCTTTATAGCTGTTGGTGTACAAGCTGCTGAAGCTTTCAGATACTGTATTAGTATTTTCCTGACGTGTCAACGTACGAGCATAAGCACATGTACGCTCCTGGCCTTCATACTCGTTGCTGAAATAGCCTGTAAGCATACCACCCAGTGTAGAGCATGGGCCCATGTATGCGCTACCAGCACCTGACAACTCAGAGGGGGCACCTGTGCGGTACAAAGATGTCACCATCGATTCGACATCGCTCTGCAGCGTGGGGAACACCTCATCTGTTTTGGTCGTACGGTTTTCCTCGTCAAGCCAGCTTTCGCAAGATGAAAATCCTACAAGGCAAGCACAGGCTATGGCTGCTATATATAATTTCTTTTTCATTGCTTTTGTTCTTTTTAGTGTGCACCCTTTTGCAAGGGCACACAAGTGTTACATGAATATTGCTTTGACAATTTTACAATTAACCTCTTAGATTAGAATGCTACGCTGAGACCCAATGTGAAGGTTCTTGCTCTTGGGTAAGAGAAGAAGGCAGCGTTCTGTCCAAACTTGCTACCCATAGAGTCGGTCTGTGAGGTAGTCTCGGGATCGAAGCCATTGAAATCGCTTGAGCAGAGCATGAACAGGTTGTTAGCACTTGCGTAAACGCGGAGGCCAGAGAGACCGAGAGGCTTGATAAGGCTGCGGTCGAAGGTATAGCCAATCTGCAACATGTTGCAACGCAGGTATGAACCGTCAACAATCCAAGCAGAGTCGATAGTGGTGTCCTGACCAGCGTGGTTGGTGTTGCTCAAATAAATCATCTGTTCCATAGCGCCGGGGTTGGTTCCGTTGTAAGCGTCATACAGGATGTTGCTCAAACCGTTGGTAATGCCGAAGCGGTCGTAGGTAGAGTGGTAGAACTGCTGCATGGTTTCAACACCCCATACAAACTGCATATCGAGAGTAAGATCCCAGTTCTTGTAGTTGAAGGTGTTAACCCAGCTGCCTGTCCAGTCAGGAATACCCTTGCCCAGGATTTCCTTTGTCTCAGTACGCTTAGCACGACCTACCTGCTTCAGTTCGCAGTTGCCATTCTGATAATCTTCCTTGGTCCAAACGCCGAGACGACGATAGCCGTAGAATGAGCCCATGCTCTCGCCTACGCGGAGGATGCCTTCGTAACCACCTACCCAGTTCATCAAACCAATGTCGGCGTTTGTCTCGCCCAGCTTGGTGATTTCGTTCTTATTGTAGTTGAGGTTCAGAGTAGAAGTCCAAGTGAAGTCCTTTGTACGGAACGGAGTAGCGCTAATCATGATGTCGAGACCCTGGTTCTTAACAGAACCGATGTTCTTGAATACAGAGGTATAACCTGTTGAATGAGGAACGGGGCAGTCGAGCAACAGGTCGGTGGTCTTCTTGTGATAGTAAGATACGTCGAAGTTCAAGCGATCCTGGAACAAGCCAAGGTTGAAACCGAGGTCAAACTGTGCGGTCTTCTCCCACTTCAGATCCTTATTGCTGAATTTGTTTGCGTATGAATAAGGAACGCGAGTACCACCTTGCAGCAATGTACCACTGGTTACAGTAGACAATGACTGATAGGGATCAATCTCTGAGTTACCAGTCATACCGAAGCTGGTGTGCAGTTTCAGGTTGCTGATAGCCTTGATATCCTTCATAAAGTCTTCCTGAGAGATGTTCCATGCAAGACCAGCTGATGGGAAGAAAGCATACTTGTTGTTCTTACCAAACTTAGACGAACCATCGGCACGAGCGGTGACGGTTGCAGAGTAGCGGTCCTTCAAGGTGTAAGCCAGACGGAGGAAGTAAGAGTTCATGCGCCAGCGGTTCCAGCTTGACTCGGGTGAGTTGGGCTTGGTACCAGCACCCATATTGAAGGTCTTGAAGAAATCGTCAGTGAAGCCCTGAGTGTACATGTAGTTGTAGTCGTATGTGCGCTCCTGCCAAGAGAGACCGGCCATTGCGTTGATACGATGGATGTCGAACACCTTATTATAAGTGAGGTAGGTCTCCTCCTGCCAGTAGAGCACGTCGCTGTTACCGATAGAGGCACGTCCCTGCTCACCCTGTGACAGGTTCACGAGGTCGCGTGAGCTATAATAGGTGCTGCGGTTGTGGTGATAGTCAACACCAAACTGCGTCTTCAGATCCAGACCATCGAGGAGGTGGAAGGTGAAGGCAGCGTTACCGAAGAGCTGTGTGCGATAGTTGCCGTAGGTCTGGCCTTTCAAGATAGCAACGGGGTTAGTCATACCCTCGAAACCATAATCAGACATACCACCACCAATGCTCTGTGAAGTAGTGTACTTGCCGCTCTTGTCCTTAACGGGCAACCAAGGCAACATCTCGATCATTGTACGACGGGCATCCTGGCCACCGCCATCCTCAGGAGTGTAGTGGGTCCAGGTGTGGTTAACGGTCAGGTTAACAGCTGTTGACAGCCACTCTGTAGGATTAGCGTCGTAAGTCATCTTGGCGTTTACACGCTTGCTGTAAGTGTCGAGCACGATGCCCTGCTGGTCGGTATAGTTGAGGAAGGCGCCCATTGACGACTTCTTGCCTGCCTGCTGTATGCTGATCTGGTGGTTGTGAGAGAAGGCTGTGCGTGTGGCCTCATCCTGCCAGTTGGTGTCATAGAGAGGATTGCCTTGAGCATCGAAGTAGTTGCTGTCGTTGAACCAGTCGGTACGGTTCAAGCTCCAGTTTTTGCCCTGATATTTGTTCTCGTTCTCAAGACCGATCATGAAAGCGTCGCACCACTCCTGAGCGTTGAGCACGTCCATCTTACGGGCCATTGTGCTGATAGAGAACGAGCCGTCGTAGCTGATGCGTGTGCCCTCCTCGTTCTTCAGACCACGCTTTGTGGTAACGAGGATAACGCCGTTGGCGCCACGAGCACCGTAGATAGCGGTTGCCGAAGCATCCTTCAGAACCTCCATCGACTCGATGTCGTTAGGGTTGATCATGCCGAAGCCTTCCATCACCACGCCGTCAACCACATAGAGAGGATCGGTAGACGAGTTGATGGTAGCCATACCGCGGATCACCACCTTATTATTATAGGCACCAGGCTGGCTTGAGTTAGAGAACACGTTCACACCCGACACCTTGCCGCGAAGGTTATCGATGGCCGAGAAGTTTTGGTTCTTCTTCATGTCGTCGCCCTTGGCGATGCCGATAGAACCGGTCACGTCGCTCTTACGCATCACACCGTAACCTACAACCACGAGCTCATCGAGAGTGGTGTCTTCGGGCTTGAGCTGCACGTTGAGCACGCCGCCCTTAGCCTGTGCCACAGGAACCTCCTGTGTTACATAGCCGAGGTAAGAGAACACGAGAGTGCCGTTGGCAGGAACAGAAATCTTGAAGTTGCCGTCAAAATCGGTAATTGTGGCGGTGTTGGTGTCTTTAAGTTTTACTGTACCGCTGATAATTGGTTCTCCCTTTTCGTCGGAGACATTTCCGGTAATTGCTTTTGCAGTCTGGGCGAAGGCATCGCCCACACCTCCCAATAGCAGACCAAAGATAAGGCCCACAACTGAGGTAAGATACATTCTTCTTAGTTTCATACTTGAAAACAATTTGGTTTTGAATATTTGAACTTATAAGATAATTGGCTATTTGACAGTCTGGCCATTACGCATGGACAGTCTTCGCCACTGTTATGTGGCAAGTTCCATTTTTTCTTTTCGTTATTAAATGTTGTTAGTTATTATAACGTTTAATGTTATTATTGCGTCCACACCTGCCTGCGGTTTACACCTGTCGGCAACTATGCAACTATTGAAATTGTTTAGTTCAAACCCTAACTGGGCTAGCTCCACGGACCTAAGCAATAAAGTCCATCTTTTTTCGCAGTAGATATTTGTTTGATGCAAAGGTAAAATAAATTTTTTAAAACACAAATAGTTTTTATTAAGAAATTTTTATAC
>ERZ1026854.1454-NODE-1454-length-14887-cov-5.427117_pt1 | contig 14887 bp, 16 predicted proteins | sample MGYA00380157_ERZ1026854 | MGnify/ENA primary metagenome ERZ1026854 (study PRJEB33269, sample SAMEA4719793) | human gut metagenome | biome: human-associated habitat; feature: organic feature; material: feces | place: Cameroon | collected 2013-10 ...
GAGCCTGCGTATAGATTGCTACTGCAATCTGTATACAGGCTTGTTGTCGTGCAATGAAGTAAGCAGGGGATTCAACAAGAAATTGTGATGTAGGCAAGGGAAATTATTATGATTATTACACAAACACCGTTTCGCATGTCTTTCTTTGGTGGCGGAACAGACATGGAAAGTTTTTTTAGAGAGAATGGCGGAGCAGTTCTCTCTACAACGTTTGATAAATATTGCTATGTAAATGTACGTCATCTGCCACGCTTTTTTGACTATTCCACGGAATTATCCTATTCAAAAACGGAGCGCGTGACCTGCATTGAAGATATTCAGCATCCTGCAATTCGTAATGCAATGAAGATGTTGGATATGCACGAAATTCGGCTTACATATGAGGCAGACCTTCCGGCGCGCTCTGGTCTGGGTACTTCAAGTTCCTTCGCAGTTGGAATGTTGAATGCTTTTTATGCGCTGAAAGGGAAATATGCTGATAAGAAAAAACTGGCAGATGAAGCGATTTATCTTGAACGGAATCTGTGTCAGGAAGCGGGCGGTTGGCAGGATCAGATCGCAGCATCCTTTGGCGGCTTTAACCGTATCAACTTCAACGCAGACGGATATGAAGTACTTCCAGTAATTATCGCTCCAGAGCGAAAGAAGCAACTGAACAAAAACCTGATGATGTTCTTTACTGGATTCACTCGGTTTTCCTCAGATGTCCAGAAGGCAAACGCCGCAGGAAAAGTAGATAAAACAGCACAACTGAAAGAAATGCTGGCGTTAGTTGATGAAGCAGAGAAGGTGCTGGTAAACAAGGAACGGGATTTGGATGATTTTGGCAGAATGCTAGACCATACATGGAAATTGAAACGCCAGACGGGTTCAGCGGTTTCGACTAACAGCATTGATGAACTCTATGCCAAAGGTATTGCAGCAGGGGCGTTGGGCGGAAAACTTCTTGGTGCTGGCGGCGGCGGTTTCCTTGTGTTCTATGCGCAGCCGGAACGACAGGATGCTGTTCGCTGGGCAATGCGTGATCTCTTGCATATTCCGTTTCAGTTTGAAGATGGCGGCACACGGGTAATCCATTACACACCGGAAGACTATGTGCCAAAGGATTAAGCGTATGAAAGTTGTGATTATGGCCGGAGGAAAGGGAACTCGCATTTCCTCCGTAGCAAGTGATATTCCAAAACCCATGATAAAAGTTGAAGGCATCCCCGTTCTGGAGCGAGAAATCGAGTGTTTGAAGAATCAAGGATTTGACGACATTATTCTAACGGTAAGCCATCTGGGAAATATTATCATGGATTACTTTGGTGATGGCTCTGGAAACTCTCCGATAACGGGCGAGCCGTTTGGCGTACATATTGACTACTATTTTGAAGAAGAGCCTCTCGGCAATGCGGGGGCACTGTTCAAAATTAAAGATAAGCTGACATCAGATTTTCTTCTGTTAAATGCAGATGCGATGTTTGATGTGGATTTCAACCGTTTTGTTGCTTTTCACCGGAAGCATGGCGGATTGGTTACGCTTTTTACGCACCCGAACAGCCACCCCTATGACAGTGGATTGATTATTGCAAATAAAAACGGCTCTGTCGAAAAGTGGCTGGCAAAGGAAGATGAACGGCCACAGTACTATAGAAATCGAGTGAATGCAGGATTACATGTTATCAATCCTGAAGTGCTGGAACTTGTCGGAATCAATGCCGATTCAGTAGGTAAGGTTGGCGTGGATGGTAAGCCTGTAAAGGTCGATTTGGATCGTCAGCTATTAAAACCATTGGCTGGAACGGGAAAGATGTTCTGCTATGACAGCCCGGAGTATGTCAAAGACATGGGAACACCGGAACGCTATCATTCCGTTTGTAAAGACTGCGAAGAAGGCAGAATTTCGGCTAAAAATCTGGAAAACAGGCAAAAAGCAATCTTCCTTGACAGAGATGGAACAATCAATAAATATGTTGGGTTCCTTAGAAATATAGATGACTTTGAATTGATTGATGGTGTTGCTGAAGCAATTCGTAAAATCAATGAATCCGGCTATCTTGCTATTGTTGTGACAAATCAGCCTGTTATTGCCCGTGGGGAAGTTTCCTTTGAAGAGTTGGAAGAAATTCATAATAAGATGGAAACACTTCTTGGAAAAGAAGGAGCCTATCTGGATGCAATCTATTATTGTCCGCATCATCCACATAAGGGATACGAGGGCGAGCGTCCAGAACTAAAAATTGACTGCGACTGTCGTAAACCTAAGTCCGGAATGCTGTTAAAGGCAGCAGCGGATTTCAATATTGACCTTTCTAAGTCGTGGATGGTGGGCGATGGCGAAAACGATGTGAAGGCGGGTCTGAACGCTGGTTGTAGAACCGCATTGATTGGACAAGGCAAGGAAAATATAGGGCAGAATGTTTCAGAAAAAACACTTCTCGAATTTGTGAAAAATGATTTGCAGTAAAAAATTTGTGAGGAAGATGGATAATCGTGTTGAAAAGCAACTGGAAATTTTGGTGAATCGCTATCCAGAACTTTCAGGAGCAAAAAAAGGAATTTCTGAGGCATATCAGATTTTGGAAAACTGCTATGCACACGGCGGAAAGCTGTTGGTTGCCGGAAATGGTGGTTCTGCTGCGGATGCGGAGCATATTGTAGGAGAACTGATGAAGAGCTTTAAGCTGCCTCGTAAGCCTGACGCAGATTTCGCAGAAAAGCTGGTTGCAGAAAATCAAGAACTTGGTTCGATTTTGGCAGAAAATCTGCAGGGGGCACTTCCGGTCATTGCTTTGGACGGGCATCCGGCGCTTTCTAGTGCATACATGAACGATTGTGAACCTCTGCTTTGCTTTGCACAGCAAGTCAATGGCTATGGCAAAACGGGAGATGTGTTTTTGGGAATTTCCACAAGCGGAAACAGTAAAAATGTGCTTTATGCAGCAACGACGGCTCATGCAAAAGGTATGAAGGTTATCGGGCTTACAGGAGCCAAAAGCAGCAAACTGGAACAGATGAGCGATATTTGTATCAAGGTTCCGCAGACAGAAACGTATATGATTCAGGAACTACACCTTCCTGTGTATCATTGCTTGTGTCTGATGTTGGAAGAGAGATTTTTTGGGGAGAACGGTTGAAATGGAAAAGCAGGCGTTGCTAAACACTTATATCAATAATGTAACGATGCCCGAAACGATTGCGGCTATTGAAAAAATGATTGCGGACAATAAGAAATCCTACGTTGTTGCAATCAATGTCGATGTAGTGATGAAAATCGAAAATGACCCATATCTTAAGCAGGTAGTTGATAATGCAGATATGGTCTTGGTAGACGGAAAACCTTTGGTTTGGATTTCAAAGCTGCATGGTAAACCGCTGAAAGCGAAGATTTCCGGGTCTGATCTTGTTCCACTCCTTTGTGATGTTGCAGCCAAAAAAGGATATTCGATTTTTATCATTGGCGGAAAAGATGGCATTGCGGAACAGGCAAAGCGAAAACTAGAAGAAAAGCTGCCGGGAATCCAGATTGTGGGAACGTATGCGCCGCCGCTTGGATTTGAAAAGGATGAAAAAGAATTGAGCAAGATCAACCAAATGATTTCAGAGGTTCACCCGGATTTGTTGATTGCCTGCTTTGGCTGCCCGAAACAGGAGAAGTGGATTTACGAAAACATCTCAAAGTATGAAGCTAAAGTATCCGTTTGTGCGGGTGCAACTGTTGATTTTCTTGCGGGTAATGTCAACCGCGCACCAAGATGGATGAGCGAGCATGGGCTGGAATGGTTCTACCGCTTTTTGCAGGAACCCAAGCGAATGTTTAAGAGATATTTTGTAGACGATGTGAAAATTGTTGGGTTAATTAAAAAGTATAGGTGATTCGATGAATTTACAGAACCAAAATATTCTCTTTATTGTGCGCACGATGGGACTGGGAGGAACAGAAAATGTGGTTCTGCAGTTATGTGAAATCCTATCGGATAAAGTAAATAAAATTGTGGTATGCTCGTCCGGCGGTGTCCACGAGAAAAAGTTGCAAGAAATGGGAATCAAGCATTATCTGATCCCAGACATTGCAAGCAAAAATCCGATGGATATGCTGAAAAGCTGTCGTTCAATAAAAAGCATTATAGATAAGGAACAGATTACCATTGTCCATTCCCATCATCGGATGGCTGCTTTCTATGCGGAACTTGTTGCACCAAAGAGTGCCGTAAAAGTTGCGAATGCACACAACACATTTACTGATAAGAAAAAATTGACTCAACTGGCATATAGAAATACAAAAGTTGTTGCTGTGGGAGAAATGGTCAAGAAAAACCTGACAGAGTATTTTGAAATTCCTAAAGAACAGGTTTGTGTTATCCATAATGCCGTTAAGCCATTTGACGGCAAAATTGTTCCGGTTGAAATGCTTTATAAGGAACACTCAAAAGGAAATGTGCTGATTGGAAATATTGGAAGATTGTCTGAACAAAAGGGCATGACCTATTTTATTGAAGCGGCTGAAATTACAACAAGAACGCACCCGGAGGCACGGTTTATTATCGTGGGCGATGGTGAAGAAAGAGAGCAGCTTCATGCACAGATAGAAAAAAAGAAACTGCAGAATAAGATTCTGTTTCTTGGATACAGGAATGATATTCAAAATGTAATGAGCCAGCTGGATTTTGTGGTGCTGAGTTCACTTTGGGAGGGGCTTCCGCTTACGCCGATTGAAGCCTATTCTGTTGGTAAAACAGTGATTGGTACGGCAGTAGATGGGACACCGGAGATTATTCGTGATGGCGTAGACGGCTATCTGGTGGAACCGCGTAACCCAGTGCAGTTGGCCGAAAAGATGAATGAACTAATTGAAAATCCTGAGATGCGGGAGAACATGGGGATACAAGCAATAAAACGGTATCAGGATGAATTCTCTTTTGAGAAATTGTCCGAAAGGTATATCGCTTTTTATGAGGGACTATAAGATGGAGCATACAAAAAGCTTAGGAAATCAAATGGTCAAGCCAGTTAAGTGTATTTACTATGCTGTGACTTTATTTGGCAATGCAATCTGGAATAAGATTCCGAGCCGCCATCTGCGTAAATGGTTTTATCAGATGCTTGGTGCAAAGATGGGCAAAAATACATTCCCATGCCGCCGTGTGGAAATTCTTCTGCCGCAGGGACTGAAATTGGGTGACGGCGTTGCTGTGGGCTGGTTTGCGGAACTGGACGCACGTGGTGGTATTACGGTAGACCACGATACTAATATTTCCAGCCATGTAAAGATGATTACAGGAAGCCACGACATTGATGACCCGGATTTTACAGCAGACTTTAAGCCCATTCATGTAGGGCACCATTGCTGGATTGGAACGGGTGCCACGATTTTGCAAGGCGTAAATATAGGCAATGGGGCTGTTGTAGCAGCAGGGGCGGTTGTTACAAAGGATATTCCTCCTTATGAAATCTGGGGGGGAATCCCTGCTAAGTGCATAAGGAAAAGAACAGACGATCTCAGGTACAAAATTGGAGCACCGCCTCTGCTTCATTAAGGGATTATGTAGGGAGAAACTGTAAGAGAGTATTTCTAGCAGCAAAATCTATATGGATTTATGTGACGTTGCATATCCGTTATGGCACGAACATTTTTGATGAGTGCGGGTCCCTGCTATATAAAATGTACCGAAAAAGCACGGTGTAGAATTGGTGAAAAAGTTTTTATAAACCATAATTGTTCCATCACCTGTGCGGAAGAAATTACGATTGGCGATGCTTGCAACATTGCCAACAATGTTGTGATCGTTGACCATGACCATCGGCTTGGAAAAGTTGGCGTGGAAAATGGTTTGGAAAGTACCCCTGTGCATATTGGAAGAAACGTGTGGATCGGCGCAAATGCGGTGATTCTAAGAGGCGTTTCTATTGGAGATGGAGCCATAATTGCTGCGGGAGCAGTTGTGAACCATGACATTCCTGCCCACGAAATATGGGGTGGAATTCCGGCAAAGAAAATAAGAAATTTGTCGGAAAGCTGATAAACAAGGAGAAAAGCGATGATTCCTAAAATTATTCACTACTGCTGGTTTGGCGGCAATCCGTTGCCGACGGATGTTAAGCGGTGCATTGAGTCATGGAAGAAGATGTGTCCGGATTATGAGATAAAACGCTGGGACGAATCCAATTTTGATGTCAATGCCCACCCATTTACCAAAGCCGCATACGAGGCAAAAGCATGGGCTTTCGTTTCGGACTATGCTAGATTGAAAGTGGTATGCGATAACGGCGGAATCTACTTAGATACAGATGTTGAACTTTTAAAAAATCTGGACTCCCTTCGGGAGTACCAGTGTTACATAGGTGTCCAGCAAGCTGGACACCTATGTAACACTGGATTAGGTTTTGGTGCCACAAAATCTAATCCAGTGGTACAACAGATGTTGAGAAAATACGATGAAATCATATTTTCAGAAGAAAGAAAAACAGAATTTGCTTGTCCGTATCTCAACAATGCGGTTTTGGAAGAACTTGGATACATTTACAATGAGAATGAACCCGTCAACCTTGGCAGAACGCTTGTGCTGCCACCAAAGTATTTAGATCCCATTGCACCGGGTGAGGGAATGAAGTTACTCCGCTGCGAGGATACGATCTCAATCCACCATTACAGTGCTTCTTGGATGGGAAATAAAACAAGACTAAAGCGTAGAATCATTAGGATTATAGGACAGGAAAATGTAAGCAAGATCAAACAATTCTGCCAGAGATTAAAGATGGGCTAATTAAAATGAAAATATCACTATTAACACTGTATTATTTATTTGTTGAAATAGCATTTTTGTTTCCGAGAGGTTATGGAGAATACAGTGAAATTTATCATCTAATCATGACCTTATTGGTATGGTCTGCAGTAATGTTGATTACAATTACTGAAATTCCAAAGATTATAAAACATTCAAAAAGGGTTAGTTCTAATAGCAAGATGATTGCGGCGTATTTCCTTATGGCAATTATTATTACAATTGTGCTTCGGAAAGGAATGCCAAGCGGACTACAGCAGATGATTGCAGCCCCCATATTTTGCGTCTTCTTGATACAAAATATCAAAAAGCACCCACAAAAATTGTTGGATACTTTGGCCACGGTTTTTATAATGAATTTATCCTTAAATATTGTAATAACACGAATTGCATTTGTGCCAAATAGCCATATTATTTTTCTTGGACATGTTCAAATGGTTTCACAATATGGACTGGCAGCATTAGCCGTTTCAGTTCTGTACTATATGACGTACAAAGATAAGAAAATTAAAATGTGTGGCTTAGTTCTATTGACGGTATTTACGATGTTAACAACAGATGCTGACTCAGCAGTGTTCTCGGCATTGATAATTATAATTGGCTTTATCGTATATAAGTTTAAACTTTACCGAGTATTCTTCTTCAAAACAGAAATCTATATGTTTGGAATGATAGCTATGAACATAGCAGTTGTTTATCTTACGGCGGTAAATAGGACTATCATTCAAGGGCTAGATTTTTCTGGTAGAAGATTTGTTTGGCAGGATGCCCTTTTGAATATTAAAGCTCATCCAATATTCGGATATGGCATTGATGGAATACTTCTACATACATTTTGGACAGAGTGGTCTGGCGGAGGATTTAACTATGCCCATAACCAAATTTTACAAAATCTTCTTGATGGAGGTGTAATGCTAACGATTTCCTTTTGGATAATGATCTTCGCATTTATTAAACCTGCAAAGAAAATTCCGGAAGGAAAATATCGTGTGTTTGTTAATTCGTCTATAATTGCTCTCTTATTTGTAATGATTTTCGATAGTACGACATTGTACAGTTATATGTATGTTATTTTGACGATTATACACGCGGTGCCTTTTCTTTGCACAGAAAAATCAATAAAAGAAAAATGTGGCAGAATTGAATTTTTACAAGAAAGAAAACGATAAAATGAGATTGATTAGTAGAGCAAAGGCAGCGTTTGTAAGAGTATATTATCCATGGAAAATTAAAAGCGTTGCAGCAGAATGTGGGGAAAATGTTTATGCTGGAGGAAAATCATATGTGACACATAAAACGCATCTAGGAAAACATTGTTGCTTTAATGGCATGAGTATGTCGGGAAATGGCGTTATAAAAATCGGTGACTATTTTCACTCTGGTCCAGGATGTCAAATTATAACATCATTCCATAATTATGAAGGCGATGCTATTCCGTATGATGATACATTTATTGACAAAGATGTTGAAATTGGAAAATGCGTTTGGCTTGGTAATAATGTAATCATTCTGGTGGGGTGAAAATTGACGATGGAGCGATAATTCAGACAGGCTCTGTTGTGTGTAAGGACATTCCGCCATATGCAATTGCTGGTGGACATCCAGCTATTCCATTTAAATATAGAAGTGAAGAACATTATAAAAATATAGAACTTCAGAATAAGTATCATTAAGGAGCAATTAGTATACGGATGAATATTACGACCATAAAAGAAAAATATGGAACCTTATCATTACCAGTAAAGGCATCCTTATGGTATACGGTGTGCAATGTGATAAATAAGGGACTCGCATTGCTGTCAACACCGATTTTTACAAGAATTATGACGGAGGAGCAATATGGCACATTTTCTGTTTTTCAGTCGTGGTATTCGATTCTGATTATATTTACTTCATTGAATGTTTTTCTTAGCGGATATCAGAAAGGGCTTATCTTATACAAGAACGACATACGGCGTTTTACATCAGCACAACTTGGGTTGACAACGACCATTACAGTATTCGCTTTTGCCCTGTATATTTTGAATGTTCCATTTTGGACGAAAGTATTTGATTTGCCCCCTGTTTTGATGTGTGCAATGTTTATAGAGCTTTTGCTCATGCCAGCATTGGAACTTTGGTCTGCACAGCAACGTTTTGATTATAAATATAAGAAGTTCGTTGCATTAACAATGACCATGAGTGTTGTTTCGATTCTTGTGGGCGTTATTGCTGTTGTAACTGCATCCTATAAAGTTGAAGCTCGTGTGTTTTCCGATGTTGGAATAAAGGCCATTTTTTCAGGAGTTGTTTTTGTACTGGTTTTTATTACTGGAAAATGTTTTTACAGTAAAGAATATTGGAAATATTCAATTGCGTTTAATCTGCCGTTGATTCCGCACTATCTGTCAAACTATATTTTGAACCAGTCGGATCGAGTCATGATAGGTCGGATGGTCGGAAATTCACAAGCTGCCTATTACAGTGTTGCATATACCATATCCACAGTTATGGTGCTGATAACAAATGCTATCAATAGTTCACTGACGCCATATATTTATAAATCAATTGCTTCTGATGAAAAAGGAAAAATAAGAAAAGCAACGCGACCACTTGTTATTCTTGTGGCAGGATTATGTGTTATGACCATGGCTTTTGCACCTGAAGTTATTCGGGTGTTTGCTGGAAAGAAGTATATGGATGCAATTTACGTTATACCGCCAGTTGCAGCGTCTGTATTTTTTATATTTTTATATTCCCTTTTCAGCACGATTGAATATTATTATCAAAAAACGGGTTTTATAGCGATAGCAACGTGCGTCTGTGCGGTACAGAATTTGGTTCTGAATTATTTTGGTATCAAAATGTATGGGTATTATGCTGCGGGATATACAACATTGATATGCTATGTCGGTTTGGCATTTTTTCATTATATCTTTTATAAAAAGGCATTGAAAGAAGTAGGAAATGAGGAAAACATGTATGATGTAAAACTCATAGTATCCTTGTCAACTATTGTAATAGCTATAATGATAATTATGGCTTTAACGTACAGCCAAACATGGATTCGATATGGCCTGTTGATTGCTATTGTATGTGTTTCGATTATTTTTAAAAACAAGATTTTTGAAGCGATTTCGGCATTGAGGAAGTAAGATATGAATCCTATAAAATATTTGAAGAAAAATGGAATAAAACGTGCATTAAAAGTGATTTACAGTTATAAAATAGATGCTGTGATTCGTAAAGCAATTCTGTTGGTATCAAAGAATAGCAAACTAGAAAACATCATTGTGATTGAGAGCCATAATGATTTTGATAGTAATGGAGGTGCTTTCTATCGGTACTTGATTGAGAATAGGTATAATGAAAAATTTAAGATTGTATGGCTTATAAAAAATCATAAACCCAAAAAATTGCCGCAAAACGTAACTTGCTATCCGCTGTATAAGCCCAGTATAAAAAAAGACTATGCCATCTGTAAGGCAAAGTTTTTCACTGCGGATTGTGTTGTAATAGGAAAAGTACGAGATGGACAAAAATCTTATTATTTGACGCACGGTGCATTTTCATTGAAAAATTCAAAGGGAAAAATTGATGTGCCAGATTGTGTGGATTATATTTTGATTCCGTCTGAGTATACAAGAAAGATACAAGAAAACCAATTTAATCCGCAGCCACAGACCAAAATGATTTCCATAGGGTTTCCTATACACGATCAACTTTTGAAGCCATGTGAGCCACAGCTGTATAAAATGAGCATTAACGCATCAAGGGAAAAGATAATTATTTGGATGCCTACTTTTAGAAAGGGTGGTGGGTATCAGCGCAATGATAGTCGTGCTGAACTGCCATTGGGAATACCACTTGTGGAAAATAACGAGCAATTATATGAGTTAAATCAAACCTTGAAAGAGCATGATGGATTGCTGATTATTAAAATTCACCCAATGCAGGATATGAGTACGGTTCACATTGAAGAACAATCTAATATACGACTTCTAACGGGAACGAAATGTAAGAGGCTTGGAATTGATAATTACGAACTTCTAAAAGAGACGGATGCAATGATTAGTGATTATTCATCTGTGGCATTTGATTATCTTTTCTTAAATAAACCACTGGGGTATACTTTTTCTGATTTGAATGAATACAAGAACGGATTGGTTGTAGATGATCCATCAGAATTGATGACGGGGCCTATTATCAATGACTTTGAACAGTTAAAGAGTTTTGTTTGTGAAGTATTATTAGGTATAGATAAATATGAGCATAAGAGGGTGAAGCTAAGACAAAAATTATTTGAGTTTGATGATGGTAATGCTTGCAGAAGATTAGTAAATCATATGGGATTAAAGAAATGAGGAATTAAGGTATATGAATATTGCAGTTTTAACGGCTGGGGGCATTGGCAGTAGAACACATCAGGACCTTCCGAAGCAGTTTCTAACAGTTGAAAATAAGCCAATTATTATTTATACCTTGGAAGCGTTTCAGCAACATCCAAGCATTGATGAGATATATGTGTCTTGCTTAGATGGGTGGAGTGCCGTGCTGGAAGCATATGCAAAGCAATTTAATATCACGAAACTCAAGAGAATCGTTACTGGTGGTGCAACGGGGCAGGAATCAATTTACAATGGATTAAAGGGCATTAAAGAGGATCATGAATCAACAGGTGATATTGTTGTGATAATTCATGATGGCAATCGGCCAATGTTGTCGCAGGACATAATTACAGACAATCTTGTTAAACAAAAAAAGTATGGTTCGGCTGTTACTGTAATTCCAACAATGGAGGTGGTGTTTGTCTCAAAGGATGGAGTGGAGTCAAACGCAGCATTGAATAGAGACGAGTTGTGGAGAACACAAACTCCACATTCGTATAAGTTTGACGAACTGTGGAAGGTTCACAATATTGCGATTAAAGATGGCGTGACAAATATGGCCGCATCTTGTTCGTTGATGCAAAAGTATGGATACACAACTTATTTTTCAAAAGGGTCTGAAAAGAATATAAAAATTACCACTGTCGAAGATATTGAAATTTTTAAAGCTTTGTTAAATGCTAAGAATGATGAATGGATAAAAAAGTAAGGAACGAATATGAGATTGCTGGACTCTCCTTTATATAACGCAGATTTAAAAAAAGCTGTTGGTAGTATGGATTTTAGTCTTTTAGATGGAAAATCTTTTTTTGTTACAGGGGGCCTCGGACTAATTGCATCAACAATCGTAGACGTGCTGCTTACCTATGGAAAAACAGGAACAATATATATTGGAGCAAGAAATAAGGCACGATTTGAAAAAAGATATGGGAATCTTGAAAGAGTGCGTTTTGTTTCTTATGATGCTCTGAAACCGTTAAAGTTGGAGATTGTGCCAGATTATATTATTCATGGTGCAGGATTGGCAAGCCCAGAACTATATACATTAATGCCTGTAGAAACAATCTTATCTAATATTGATGGTATTCATGAATTACTTCATTTTGCGAAAAACAATCCAGTTGAGCGGGTGCTTTACATTTCTTCGAGTGAAGTTTATGGGAACAAATCTACAGAAGAATCTTTTGTTGAAGGTAAATACGGTGTGATAGACATAGATAATATTAGATCATCATATGCAGTTGCTAAAAGAGCGTCGGAGATGTTATGCAAAGCTTATACTGCTGAATATGAAGTGGACACAGTAATTGTAAGACCAGGACACATATTTGGTCCGTCGGCTAAAAAAGAGGATAAGCGAATTTCATCTGATTTTACATTTAAAGCTGCGTCAAAGAAAAATCTTGAAATGAAAAGTTCAGGCTTACAGAAAAGATCTTATTGTTATTCGATAGATTGTGCTATTCAGATTTTGACAGTTTTGCTCAAAGGGAAAAGTGGACAAGCATACAATATAGGACATGATGAGATTACTACAATAAGAAGAATGGCCGAAATTTGTGCAAAAGCAGGAAATGTTGAACTGACAATGGCACATCCAACTGAAGCAGAATTAAAGACATTTAATCCAATGAATAATTCTGCGCTTGATAATACTAAAATAAAAAAGTTAGGGTATCGAGATGTGTTTTCTGTAAAGGATGGAATAAGCCATACGGTTGATATATTAAAAGAAATGATAACCACCAGATAATTATTTTGCTATGATTTGATTTCAAATGAAAGTAGAACTGCTTGTTAATGGGGCTAGGCCCCGGGAACTGTCAACAAAAGAAGAGAGACAAAAGAAATATAGGCAGTCGGATGGCTTCATACTACCGAAGAAGGTGGGTAATGCCACTGGAGGGAAGGAAGCCACATATGGCGATACCCTAGAAAGAAACTTGTCCAATACACAGAGATTGACATGACGAGGAAATTGATTTTAGGGAGAAAAGTGTCGGGTACACAGAGACCAGACAAACGATTAGCCATATGAGGAGCCGGATGCGGGAAAGCCGCACGTCCGGATCTGTGAGGGGCGTACCTTGTGAAAGGTACGTCTACTCGACCCCGGTACTAAATCAACTTGAGTTACGAAAATAACTATTTGAACACGAAAAATGAAGCAATAATGTTAGGTAAAAGAAATGAAATCAAAAGTGAAGAGAAAAAAAGTATACTTCATAACAGTTGTTATTGGATTTGCTATATGCATGGTCGGAGTTATATTTGGAAGCCGATTGGTATTTCAGCGAACCTGCGAAAGAAGAACTACTCCATGGTCAGATTTAGGTACTGCAGACGATGATGAATATAGAATTCTCATAGATGCGTATAAAATAAAAAATCAATCAAATGAAACTGTTATGATACAAGCATTTGATAATACAAAACTGATAGGTCATTATTATGAAAGAGAAAAAGGTGCGCCTTTAATTGTGTTTTTTCATGGATTGTGGGGGCACAGTTATTTGGATGGCGTGCCAATATATAGAATTACACAAAAACACAATTGGAATCTTCTACTATGTGACTTACGCGCACAGGGAGATAGTGAAGGGGAATTCTCAACATTAGGAGTGCTAGAAAAATATGATTGTCTTGATTGGGTAGAATGGGCACAAAATCGCTTTGGAGATAAAAATCCTATTTTTCTTATGGGAGTTTCAATGGGAGCATCAATTGTGATGATGAGCAGTGATTTGGAGTTGCCTGATTCAGTATATGGAATTATTGATGACTGTGGTTTTACATCTACATTGGACGTGATAAAGCAGAATAATAACAAGAAAATATCAAAATACATACCCAAAAATCTATTACCTACTATGCTTAATGTAGGAACAAAGATTTGGGGGAGTTTTGATTTATCAGACGCAGATGCGTGTAAGGCTTTAGCACATACCGATATTCCTCTTTTAATCATTCACGGTGACGAAGATATGAAGGCACCTTTATCTATGGCTTATAAACTATACGATAGTTGTAATGATGAAAAGCAGTTATATATAGTTCATGGGGCAGATCATTCAGAAAATTATAGAAAAGACCCGGGAGGATATGAGAAAATTGTAACAAAGTTTATTGAAGAAAGGCTCCGACAAAAAAAGTGCCAGACCCCTGGTACTAAACTGTAAACGCAAAATGAACAAAATATGTCGTTCTTTTTGGTGTTCTCTATGCTTCTCGTTGCAACAATTTCCATGGTAATGTTGCGGCTCGAATGAACAGCATCAATGCAAACAAAGATACATTTAAAATGTATACAGATATGTTTTTGACAGAGTATATTATTTTAGCAATCCATCTGAATAGCCAAGGTGCTTTATCGGATATGGTACTGAATAAGGTTAAGGAAAATGCCAATTTGATGGTATGATAGATATTGCTCGTAGACCCGCAGAGTGATATACTTTAGTTATTATAATTGGAAAGAGGTTTGTATCCTATGCCCAGAACAAAAGGTAGCAAGAATAAGCCCAAAACTGTGACTGCTGATTTCGCAACGCAGATTGCAGAAAAGCAGTCCGCAAAGGAAGCGCTCACAGCGGAAATCGCATCTATCACCGCAAACATTGACACTTTGAAGGCTGACCTGAAAGTGAAGAAGACTGCTCTGAAGAAGGCCGAAAAAGAAGTGGCAATGCTGGAAACGAAGAAGGCAAAGGCAGACGCCAAAGCTGCAGAAGAAGCAAAAAAGACAGAAGCGGAGTC
>ERZ1026854.1460-NODE-1460-length-14871-cov-4.939457_pt1 | contig 14871 bp, 13 predicted proteins | sample MGYA00380157_ERZ1026854 | MGnify/ENA primary metagenome ERZ1026854 (study PRJEB33269, sample SAMEA4719793) | human gut metagenome | biome: human-associated habitat; feature: organic feature; material: feces | place: Cameroon | collected 2013-10 ...
AGTTTTATTCTAAAACGTACTTTATACTCTCTCTCTTAATATCCTCGTGTTTATTTAATGTTGCCACAAAATGGCAACTTTTTTTTGCGTTAATAAAAGCCTAAGCAATATCAAGTATTGACTTAGTGTATCGAATAAGATACAATAATAATATGAAAGAGATATTTTACTATAAGTTCCAAAATGGAAGATGCCCATACTTTGAATGGTATGATACTCTGGATAAAAGTGTTCGGTTGATTATTGACAGACGAATAGACAGATTAAGACTTGGAAACTTAGGGACATTCCGCAAGTTTGACAAATTAACAGAATTAAAATTCAAACAAGGTGCAGGATATCGCATTTATACTTATGAAATTGATGACATAATAATTGTTTTGTTATGTGCAGGCGACAAATCAACCCAAACAAAAGATATCAAACTTGCAAAAGAATATTTAAAAGATTTGTTAGAAAGGTACGACGATGAATATCAATAAACTAAAACAAGAAAACATCTCACACGACAAGCACATGCAAAAGGCATTACAAGATGAAGAATACCAAAAAATGTACTTAAACGCATCTATACAAGAATTTATAAATGATGGCGATTATGACCTGTTCTTCTACTCGTTAGAACAAGTTGTCAAGGCTCGAATGAGCATAAGTGAACTTTCAAGAAAAACCGGAATTACACGCAAAGCTCTGTATGAAATGTTTAAAGGGCAAAGAAGCCCAAGACTTGACACTATAGGTAAACTTTTAAAAGAGCTTGGATATAATTTACAGATAGCCTAGTATAAATTTCAACGCTAATTATTTGCATAAATTTTTACTTGATACAATAACCACTTATTTCGTGATTTCTCTGTACACGTTCATGTATTCAACGGCACTCTTTTTCCAAGAGAAATCTTTTGTCATGGCTGTTTTTTGCATTGCGTTGAATGTGTATTTATCCTGATAAACACTCAATGCACAGTTTATTGCAGACATCATGCTTCCACCGTCGTAACCCCAGAACTTAAATCCTGTTGAATCAGCCAGAGGATAACCCGTTACGGTATCTTCAAGCCCGCCTGTTGCTCGGACTACAGGAAGTGAACCGTATCGCATTGCTATCAGTTGGCTAAGCCCGCAAGGTTCAAACTTTGACGGCATAAGATAAAAATCACTGCCCGCATAAATTTGATTTGCTAAATCCGCACGATATCCGACATACGCTCTGATATTCGACGAATGATTTGAAAGCCAAATCAAAAGATTTTCATAATCAGAATTTCCACTGCCTAAGAATACGAAATCAGCATTGAGATTTTTCAATTCGTTTTCAGCAGCTCGCACCAAATCAAATCCTTTTTGCGGAACAAGCCTTGAGATACACGCAAATAAAGGTCGCTCAGGGTTATATTCCAACCCAAATTCTTCGCAAACACGCTTTTTATTCTGCTCTTTGTTTTTAAGAGATTTCGCATCATAATTTTTGATAATTGATTTGTCTTTTTTAGGGTTAAATACATCATAGTCAATTCCGTTAAGAATACCGACAAGTTTACCTTGGTTCATTCTTAACGTATAATCCATACCTTCGCCGTATTCGCCCGTAAGAATTTCTTTTGCATAAGTCGGAGATACCGCAACAACTTTTTCGGAATAGTTTATTGCACCTTTCATCCAGTTAACCTTGCCATAATGCTCAACGCCCCATTCGTTGTAGACAATGTCTTTTCTCATATTTGCAAAATCAAGGACATCTTCAAACCAAACTCCCTGATATGCAAGGTTGTGGATTTCAAAGACGGTTTTAGTATTCTTCCAAAATTCATCGTATCTGTAATTACTTTTCAGGTATACAGGAATCATTGCGGTATGCCAATCGTTTGCGTGAATAACATCTGCTCTAAAGTTCAAAAGTTTTGCATACTCAAGCACTGCAAGTGAAAAAGCGATATATCTTTCGTGTTCGTAGCGAGTATCCAGCCATTTCGGGTAAACCTCTTTAAAACAGGTAAAATACCAATCGTTATGCACAAAAAATACGTTTATGTTTGTGTTCGGCAATTTGCACATAAACAATCTGAATTTATGACCTTGATTTCCAAAGGTCAACCACATTTCAGAGTTTTCAAGCTCTTTAATTCCGTACTTGTTAATATCAATACATCCGTGAAGAGGTGTAAATATAGCTATTTCAGCTTGTTTTTCCAATTCCTTCGGCAAACTTCCGACCACATCCGCAAGTCCGCCAGCTTTTGAAAATGGTGCAACTTCTGCCGCAGCAAATAAAATTTTCATTTTTACTCTCCTTCTTCACCGGTTATGTCGTTAATATTTCCGTCCTGATATCCGCTCGCACCTGCTGTCGGCGGAACTTCTTCATCAGGATCAACCATAGCAATAAAGTTGTTAGGGTCAGTATCAAATTCAAAATTAATGCCATATTTTTGAGCAATGTAATTTGCTTGAGCCAAACAAATTTCAGATTGCTCACTCTGCCCTTTGAACCTCAAAACTTTGTACATATTGTATTTGTAAAGCAACAATAGGTATGGATTTGCACTGTCAGCTTTTTCGAGCTGGATAAGCGAATTGTTGACGATACCGTAAGTTACGATATATTTGCCTTGTGCTAAATTAAGCTCGCTCATCACGTACCATGCCAAGTACAAGAGGTTATTCATACCGTTTTCATTTGCGGTTTTGATTATTTTGTAGATAATCAGTGAGGCTTTTTGCAAAGAATTAATCTTGATATAGGCATAAGCAATCATTAAATCGGCAAAGAGTTCAAACTGGTGCAAACCTTTGTATTTTGCAATAATTTTTGCCTCGTGAATTTCTTCTGCAAAAACATTGTAATCATGTTTGCAACGAGTAAAGGCTTCAATAATATGGAAGAGAACGCCCGAGAATTTGTCCTTGTCCGAAACCATTGAGCGGTCGTATTTAGGAACTCTTCCAAACATCAAATCCTGCATTGCAATAAACATATCATAAGAATGCGGAACGCTTGTCAAATCGGTTCTTACGATATTCAAAAATTCTTGAACATTACCCTTCAACTGCAAAATATTTGCCATCGCAACAAATCCGATTGTGTCCATAATAATTGTTTCAAACTGCGGAACAGTCATATAATCAGGTTTCAGAATTTCAAGCGTATTTTGATTTACGACATTCAATACGCTGTAACCGACCTCAAGACAATCCTCCCACGCTCCGATATTGAACAGAATTTCAATATGAACGACAGACATCAGGAAGAAATATTTGTTGAAGTTCGTCGTTGTCGGGTCGATTGAAGAATTAGGCAACAGGGCAAGAACCTTGTGGGTCAATTCCAGTGCGTGCATATAATTTCCTGCAAACAAGTAGCCTTGAATCATTTTGTTGCAAAGAGTAATAATTTTTTCGGACTCACCACTTTTCTCTAACTGTTCAAGGGTTTGTTCCGCAATTTTCTCGGTCTTTTCCGGATCGTATTCAAAAAGGTTGTCCGCAATATTGTCGTACAAATCCATTTTATAGCGGTCAATATCCTCTTGAGCCTCTTCGTCTTGGTTCATATCAAGAAGCTCAAGAATTTTGTTTGCACAATTCAAATAAGCGTTGAAATCCCCTAACGAAAGGTTAATTTTTGCAAGTTTCTCCCATTCCTGAAATTCTGAGCTGTGATCGTCAAGCAAACTGTACAAATATGCTTTTTCAGGAGATGGCATATTTTCTTTAAACACTTTTTGGAAGAGTTCTTTTGCAACTTCTTGGAGCTGTTCTTTGTTCAGGGTTTCCAAAAGATTTGCTCTCAACATATTGTAGTTCGGGAAGTACATACAGTTGTTATAGAAATAGATATAGCCCATATTTGAAAGGCGTTCGATAATCTCATCTATTTCCTCAAATTTCAAACTCTTAATTGTTTCCTGATCAATACGAGGCCCTAAAAGAACGACTTCCGTCAAGAATTTTATTGACTCGGGGTAATCCTGCAACAGGTTCAATCTTCTCTTAATCAACTTGTTTAAACTTGACGGAATGATTACGGTTTTCGGGTTTACAAGATTGATTGTATCGTCCGTAGCCTCAAAAACGCCCGCCTCAATCAGGTATTGAAGAGCAATATCCAAGAAAAGAATACTTCCGTAAGAGTATTTTGCAATACGTTGGAAATAGAAGGTTTCCATAATATTTTTGTAATACTCTTTGTTTTCCTCAATCATTTTTTCAAACGGTGTCGGTTTGAGTGTAATTTCCGTGTAATAAGGTTTTGCAAGCAGGAAGTGCATATCCTTGTGGAGTGAGAAATTCTTTGAATACTGAACCAGATAACTTATGTCGAGTTTTTCAAATGCCTCAAACAGGTATTTCAAAACATCGTAAGAACTTGAATCAATTTTGTCGAAATTCTCAATAAATATCATCGTGTTCGGGATTGCCTGCAAAAGTGTCAGGAAGATATCAAAATATGTGTATCTTGTATCTTGAGCATTTTCAATTTTGCGTTCCTTGAGGGTTACGAGGTCTTTAATCAAGCCGTCAGAATCTATTGAGCGGAACATCGAAAAATCGTTTTCCGAGAACAGTTGCTGCGAAACGGTATATTCAAAAATTGCAGAAACCAAATCCCTAAAGAACGAATACGGGGAATATTTCATCTCATCATAACAAGTTACGGTGATAATATTTTTATAAACACCCAATTCAGAAATCGAAGAAAGCACCTTGAGAGAATACGGCACATACAAAGGATCAGACTTCATCGCAATTATACCTTTCGGGCACGACTGAATTTTATTTATTATGTGATAAAATACGTCGATATTTTGCGTCCTGATAAAATCGCACTTGATTTCGTTGAAATTAATCGTATCAATATCATAAATTGCATCAGGGTCATACGGAGTTTCCATTTTGCTCAAAGCTTCGCCATCCAATTTATCCTGTTCTACAAGCATATTTTGAACAAAGTTCGGAATTTCCGCCTCTTCTTCCTTGTCGGTCAATTCTTCAAAATCAATTCTCAACTCTCTTGCAATATCGACATCAAAGAACATGACCATTTCACGGTTAATCATCGTTGAACTCAAAGGCGACACATGGTAATCTTTTTCAATCGCTTCTTTTACGTAGTTGTCAACAATTACCTGAAAAGAGCTCATCAGACGTTCTTTTGCATCCGTTGCGTTGGAAACGAGATTTGCGTTATAGCCTGGATTGATGTCGTAAGGGTTATCCTTAACAGTTCTTTTAAAGAGATAAATATTGCAACGACATGCCGCATTTTTTCGATTTGTCAAGCGGAAATTCATTTTTGTAATTTCCGTCAAAATCTTAATAGCCGTAGCAACAGCAGTGTTTGCAGAGGTGTTAAAGGTATAATCTTTGTCAAACCTGATAACGCAACGATTACCGATAATTTGGCGACGAACACCGACTTCTTTTGCACAATCTGCAATAATTTTATCAAGATTAATTCGGAACTTGTTAAGCAATTTAACCGATCCTAATACGACTTTCATTTCGTTCATATTAGGGAAGTCAATCGTCATGCACGTAAATTTATCCGTATTGGTTTCGTTAAGAATAACGCTGGTTTCCAAATCAAACCCGCATTTTTTACATTTTTTATCACCCGTAAGGTTAATTTTACCGCAACGATTACACTTGCCGATAATAACATATCCGCATTTTTTACAGGTATTTGATTTATTAATGGTTTTACAGACAGGACAAACGACTTTCAGAACCTTTTTACAGTTCGGACAAACAATCGTTTTCTCATCTATTTCTAACCCGCATTTTGGACATTCCATATAAGAATTATATCATATTAAATAATATTATACAAACACTTTGCATTTCGTTAAGAAAGGTTACGAAAAGAATACTTCTCATAACCTTTCTGAAACGACTTATTATTTTACTTCTCTGTAGGAATAATCAGGATTTTCCGCAAGAGTTTTTTCGATTTCTTCAAAAGTTTTCAAACCTTGAGTTGCACCGAATGCTGATACAACACCCGCAGAGTTTACGGAAGCATACATCAAAGACCTACCGATATCGTTTTTAGTTCTGCCTAATGCCGCACAGAATGTCGAAGCAAACGCATCACCCGCACCTAGCGTTGACACAACAGGCCCCTCAAAAATAGGGCACTGATAAAACATTTTACCGTTATAAGCATAAGCACCACGACCGCCGTCCGTAATTACAATAATCTGTGAGTCACGAACCTTCAATTTGTAGAACATTTCCTTTACGTCAGGGTGAATTAATTCTTCCGAAAATTTTTCTTTGCTGGTATCAGGTCTGACCTGAATTTGAGTTGCCATTGAAGCTTCTTCTTTATTCATAACAACTATACTTGAATTCGCAATAATTTTTTTCAAATAATTAAACCCGCGTTTAATACTTGATGAACCGGCATTAAAGCAAACGTAAATATTGTTTTCGGCAGCAAAAGTTGCAATATCATCCAAAACCTTTGTACTGTCACCATTCATCGGAGCAATGTACAAGAGTTTAGCATTTTTTATCGCATCAAAATTAATATCGGATTTTTTAATCATCGCATTTGCACCACGGTGAGCAAGCACGGTTCTATCGCCCTGAAAACTAACTAAAATTATTGAAAAACCTGTACTGACAGACGGATTTTGAATAATATTTGAAAGATCAATATTTTTCCCCTTAAAAGAATCCAAAACACCTTCCGAATAAATATCGTCGCCGATTTTAAAAATTGCACTTGTTTTCAAGCCTAAATTTGAAAAATTCATTGCGGTATTAACCCCGCCGCCCCCGACATTTGAGGCAAAATCAGTTATTTCAACTTTTGCTCCGTAGGGGTATGACATAAATTCAGATTTCTTATTTTTTGTATACACAGAAACAATGTTTGCATCGTCACTTTCTACGAAAACATCCATTGTCGCACTTCCAATAGTAATTACGTCGCACATATTTTCTCTCCAATGAATAAATATCCGTGCTAATTATAACACAAGAAAAATATGCAAACCAAAACTATTTAACACGAGAAAAAACTTCGACATTCACATCATCAAAAGTGTTTGTATTGAAATATGCACAAGATGCAACCATAGCCGCATTATCCGTACAATACTTCATCGGAGGAGCAAAAACTTTGTAGCCTTCATTTTCAAGATTAAATATTTTTCTTCTGATTTCAGAGTTTGCCGCAACACCGCCCGCAATCACAATTTGCTTGTAATTATTTTCTTCTGCGGCATGCTTCAATTTCTTCAACAGTGTTGCAGAAACGCATTCCTGAAAACTTGCACAAACATCTTTTATAACATTTTCTGGCAATTCATCCGTGCCATATTCGCTTTTCAACTGTTTTACCAATCTCAAAACCGCAGTTTTCAATCCGCTAAAACTAAAATTATATCCGTCGACTTTCGCTTGCGGAAGATGATATGCTTTCGGATTTCCTTCTTGAGCAAGCTTGTCTAACCTAGGCCCTCCCGGATACGGCAACCCAATCAATCTTGCGACTTTATCATAAGCCTCTCCGACAGCATCATCAATAGTTTCGCCCAAAATATGTTGTTCTGAATATGATTTAACATCAATAATTTGAGTATGACCGCCACTAACCAACAAAGCCATAAACGGCGGTTTTAAATCTGTATCGAGATAATTTCCGCAAAGGTGAGCATTAAGGTGATTTACCCCTATAAACGGTCTGTCATAAACCAATGCGAGGGTTTTAGCAGCATTAAGTCCGACCAAAAGGCATCCGACAAGTCCTGGGCCGACAGTTCCGGCAAATGCCGTAATATCTTTCGGCTCTAACCCGATATTTGTTTTTGCCTGTTCAAAAGCTTCATCAATAACAATATTTATGGAATCCAAATGTTCTCTTGCTGCAATCTCAGGAATTACACCGCCAAACTTGGCATGAGTTTTTATTTGTGAAGCCACAACGTTTGCAATAACTTCTCGTCCGTTTTTAATAATTGCACATGCTGTTTCATCACAACTGGATTCTATCGCCATTATGTAGTTGTCATAACCGCTGTCAACACCTATTTCAATTTTTTCTTTGCTAAATAATTTCTCTTTTATCATTTTCATAGTATTATTATAATACAAATAAAATTAAGGGATATACAATGCAATTTTTAGATAAAACAAAAATCAGAATAGTTTCAGGCAGAGGCGGCAACGGAATGGTTGCGTGGCGTCGTGAAAAATACGTAGACAAAGGCGGCCCCGCAGGCGGTGACGGCGGAAAAGGCGGCGATGTATATTTAATTGCCGACGAAAACATGTCAACACTAATGGACTTCAAATACAAATCAGTATTTAAAGCACAATGCGGTGAAAACGGCAGAATTAAAAACTGTCACGGACACTGGGCAAAAGATTTATTTATAAAAGTTCCAATCGGAACGGTCGTAAAAGATGTTAAAACGGGCAACGTGATTGCCGACTTAACCCGACACGAACAAAAAGTTCTCGTAGCAAAAGGGGGACGCGGGGGAAGAGGAAACGCAAGATTTGCAACTTCTCAAAAACGAGCTCCACAATTCTGCGAACCCGGCGAACCTCCGATTGAAAGAGAATTGATTTTAGAATTAAAATTAATTGCGGATGTCGGACTTTTGGGTATGCCAAATGCGGGCAAATCTACATTTATCAGCCGAATAAGCTCCGCAAAACCAAAAATTGCGGATTATCCTTTTACCACACTCATTCCAAACCTTGGGGTAGTTAAAAAGCACTCAGGCGACGGCTACGTTGTTGCGGATATTCCGGGATTAATTGAAGGTGCATCTGACGGTGTCGGACTTGGTCACGATTTTTTACGACACGTCGAAAGATGTCGTTTTTTGGTACATATCGTAGATATTACGGAAGAAAACCCGATTGAGAATTACGAAAAAATCAATCTTGAATTGGAAAAACATTCCGAAAAACTTGCAAATCTTTATCAAATTATCGCACTTAACAAAATTGATTCTGTCGATGAAGAAAAAAAACAAGAACTTTACAACGAATTTAAAAACCGTAACAAAGATGTATTTTTAATTTCTGCAGTAACAGGCGAAAACCTTGAGGATTTGCTGAATTTCATGTCCCAAAAAGTTGACGAAATAGAAAAACCTCAATCCGAAATTGTTGTTGAAGAGGACTTGGGAGCATACAACAACGACGACAGTGATTTTGAGATTGTAAAAGCCGCAAAGGATGTATATATTATATCAGGCGGAAAAATCGGACGACTTGCACAAGTTACGGACGAAAGAAATTCCGAACAGGTTATCAGATTTCAAAATATTCTGACCGGCATGGGGGTTTTCGACAAATTAAAAGCAATGGGCATAAAAGACGGCGACACGGTAATCACCGGACATCTCGAATTCGCGTATTATGCGGACGAATTTTTTGGATAATATCAGCGGGTTGTATGACAAAATTAGTCCTGCAACCCTAATTGCAAATAATGGTAAATAATTTTAGGGGTTTATATATGACGATTATTAACGAAAAATTTACGGTACACACAAAGGGCAACACCGAAATTAAAGACATCACAAGACTTGTCCAAAACGCAGTATACAAACACTCATTACAAAATGCGGTTGTCTATGTTTATGTTGCAGGAAGCACTGTTTCTATAACAAACATTGAATATGAGGACGGATTATTACAGGATTTGCCGGAAGCCTTAGACAGAATAGCCCCTGTAAATAAGGAATACCACCACGATGAAAGCTGGCATGACGGAAACGGATATGCACACGTTAGAGCGTCGATTGTAGGAAACAGCACAATGGTGCCGTTAATAGAAGGAGCATTGCAGTTGGGACAGTGGCAACAGATAGTTTTAATTGATTTTGATAATAAAGCAAGAACCAGAACGGTGCATGTGCAGATTTTGTATTAGTCACTAAATTTTAATAATTTTTCAATATCAACTTCAAGAGCATTGGCAAGTTCTAAGATTTTGCCCAGCGACATATTCTGCCTCCCACATTCAATACAGGCAATGTAGTTTGAATTAACATCAAGAATTTCTGCGAACTGTTCTTGAGTTAAGTCTTTTTTTATTCGCTCAATTTTAACATTTTTACCAAATTTTTTAAGCAATGATTCTTTGTTCATAAGTTATAATTATACAAACATTGACTTATAACTTATATGGAGTTATAATATATACATGTATATGTTATAAGGTATAGCGGAGGTTTTATGAACAAAGATTTTAATTACACATGTCATCTGGAGGAGTGTAGCGACGTTAAGATCGCATCGTCGTTGAAGGTTGCTTTCACCTTAGCTGAGGTATTAATTACATTGGGGATTATAGGTATCGTCGCAGCAATGACCTTGCCGACACTTAATCAGGCAATTAATAATAAAGTTAGAGCGGAACAAGTACGCACAGTCAAGTATAAATTTACAAAAGCGACAGAAAAGATGAATTCTTTGGGGTTAATTGGGCCTTATGCAAGCACAGACGCATTTGTGGATGAGTTGCAAAAGCACCTAAAAATCATGAAAAGGTGTGACTCAAGCCACCTTCGTGAATGCTGGCCGTATGATGAGGTAGATCTCGGAAACGGCAAAACTTGGGATATCTCAAAAACAAAAACAGGCAAACAATTAAAAATGGAAAACGGCGACAAAAGCGATTACTCAAGTAATAACGTTGGTATCGTGACTGCCGACGGTACCCCGATGATTTTGAGTTATAACAAAAAATGTGAAGCCTTAGACCCCGTAAAACAATACCATTGGTCAACATCCGACGGAAAACCTGTATCTAATGCAACAGCAGGATGTGTTGCAGCAGTATTTGAGATCAATGGTGGTGCAAAACCGAATAGATACGGCGATGATGTTCAAAGCTTTAATGCGGGAGGTTTAGGCAGTAGTTGTGCATTTGAAGTAGGTAGCACATGTTATACTGCACCATTCACACCAAAACCATTAACATTTGCAGAATGCAATGCTCAAAAATCAGCCCTTGGAATAAAGGGATTTTGTTGCATACCACCAGCTTGTAATAACACCGATTATTGGGCAGGTGCAGTAAAACAATGCGGAGGAGTATCAAAAATGCCGACAGCAGCACAATTAGCAGAACTGGCAAGCCAAATGTATGTAGGCAACCCAAGTATAGGAGCAAAAGGATATAACGACAATATCCAATATGACCCTAATTCATCAGTAGCCAAAGCTCTAGGACTCACTCCGTCCTTCTTACTTTGGTCGGGTGAGGAGGAGCACGGCACCATGACCTGGTTCGGCAGGCGCTTCGACACTACGCGCTCGTTTTTTTTCTCAGCCAACGGCGACAATAGCAACATTCAGGCGGTTTGTGTAGGTGATTAGGAACATAGGTGAATAAGTAAATAAGTTAATAGAACTGTTGGGTGGGGAAAAGCGTAGCGTTCCCCACCATTCAATATATTTAAAAAGACGAGTTTAACCGCTCGTCTTTTTTTAAACAGGTGGTTGTTTTTACTTGAATTTTAGGATATAATACTGACTAACAGGTCACTTATAATAAAAAGGCGAAGACATGGATATATCTTTAAACGGTTATGAAAATTTTATTAAAGAACAAATGGCAACAGGTTTGTACAATTCGGTGAATGATATTGTGCGAGAAGCTATGTCACTTTTGAAATTAAAGAAATCGGTTTCCGAAAAACGTCTTGATATGTTCAATGCTGAGATACGCAAAGGTGAAGAAGACATTTTAGCAGGTCGTTATACTGACGCGGACCCGTTTTTTAAAAACTTAATGGCTAAATATGAATAAATTGAAGCTAAAAATTACCGAACAAGCAAAGGCAGATATTACTTCTATTGTTGAATACATCGCTCAGGATAATAAAACTGCTGCGTATGCAATGTCTACGTATTTATATTCTGTTTGTCAAAAATTGGTAGGATTTCCGGAAATCGGCACCTCACGACCGGATTTTACATACAAAAATTATAGATTTTTAACGATAAAAAAGCGTTACATCATTGCATACAGAGTGGAGGAAAACATACTTTTTGTATCAAGAGTGCTTTCCGCATATCAAGACATTTGTGAATTGTTGTGATACTACAAGAACTGTAGATATTTCTGATAAAACCGTGCCACAACAACTTCACTTTGTAATGGACTTTTTACTTCTTCGGTGGAAACGCTTTCGCTTATTTCAACCCTACAATTTCTAATTTCCCCTCTTGCCTTTGAGTTATGTTCCTGCTAAAATTAAGCCATTGTATATTGTATGAACTAGAAGGGATATAGATATGACAAAAAGAGTTTTATTATGTATTATGGACGGTTGGGGTATTAGCAAAAATCACCCTGAATTTGACGCAACAAAACTTGCTCATCCCGTTCACGTTGATAAATTAGAAAAAGAATATCCGTGCATTTCTATCCATGCTGACGGTCAGTATGTAGGTTTGCCGGAAGGACAAATGGGTAACAGCGAAGTCGGTCACCTTAACCTCGGTGCAGGTCGTGTTGTTCACCAAGATTTGTCTAGAATTAATCGTGCTATCAAAGACGGATCTTTCTTCAAAAACGACAAGTTCTTAATGGCTGTAAACCACGCAAAAGAAAACAATTCTGCACTTCACCTTTTCGGGCTTGTTTCTACAGGCGGTGTTCACTCTTCTTTAGAACATTTGCTTGCACTTATCAAATTAGCAGCTGATGAAGGACTAAAAAAAGTTTATGTTCACGCCTTTTTGGACGGTCGTGACACTCCTCCGCAGAGTGCTTGCACTTTCTTGGAAAAGGTTGAGGCAGAATTGAAAAAATACAATCTTCCGCCGGTGGCAACGATTATTGGCAGATACTACATTATGGACAGAGATAACCGTTGGGAAAGAGTTGAAAAAGGCTACAACGCACTTCTTCTCGGCGAAGGCGAACACGCCGCAACTGCTTGCGAAGGGGTAAAAGCTTCATACGAAAGAGGGGACAACGACGAATTCGTTCTTCCAACAGTTATCGGTGGCGAAGAATGCAGAATTCACGACAACGATTCTATCATCTTCTTCAACTACAGACCTGACAGAGCAAGAGAAGTTTCTAAAGCTCTTATGTTCAAAGATTTTGACGGTTTCGACAGAAAGAAAGTTCTCAAAAACCTTTGCTACGTAACTTTCACAAGCTACAACGAAGATTTCACATTCCCTGTAGCGTTCCCGAAAGAACACTTGGTAAACATTTTGGGCGATGTCTTGGAAGCTAACGGAGTTCACCAGTTCAGAACAGCTGAAACAGAAAAATATGCTCACGTTACATTCTTCTTTAACGGTGGTATTGACGAGCCGCAGCCTCACGAAACAAGAGTTCTTGTTCCGTCACCGAAGGTTGCTACTTACGATATGCAACCTGAAATGAGTGCTCCAGAAGTTTGTGAAAACGTATTGAAAGCAATCAACAATCCTGAATACGGATTTATTTTGGTAAACTTCGCAAATCCTGATATGGTTGGTCATACCGGAGTTATTGAAGCAGCAACAAAAGCTTGCCACGTAGTAGATGAATGTGTCGGGAAAATTGCTGATGCTTGCGTTAAAAACGGTATCACAATGCTTTTGACGGCAGACCACGGCAACAGCGAAGTTATGGTAAACGCAGAAACAAGCAAACCGCAAACAGCTCACACAACAAACAAAGTTCCGTTTGTTTTGATTAACGCTCCAAAAGGTACTGAACTTAAAGACGACGGTGCATTATGCAATATTGCTCCTACAATTTTACAACTTTTGGGCATTGCTAAACCGAAAGAAATGGATTGCGAATCGTTGATTAAATAGTAGTGAAAAGTGAATAAGTGAATGGTGAAAAGTCCGAATTGGTGCTAACGCACAAAAATATATAATGAGCGAAGCGAACGAAATGGGCTTTTCACTTCTCACATTTCACTCTTCACTGAAAAAAGGATAGTTATGACAGAAACAAAAACATTTAACATTGATTTTTCACTTAAAAAGAATAACGTAGACGAGTTGTTTTTTAACCTTTCCGAAAACCCTGAAGGATTTAAGAATAAAGACTTTCGCTATACCTTGAGCCTGATTTATCAGGTGGTGGAGGATGAGTTCAAGGATGTTTTTGTAAGCCCGATTTCACCTGCAAGAAATACTAATTTCTACTTGGTAAACGAAGGCGGAAAGCTGTCCTTCTTTGTAACTCCAACCAACAATTTTGAATATTACCTCAAGTCAAAAGGGTCACTTTTCAGATTTAAGTCACAAGTTTTGGGTGATCAGGTCGGATATGCGATGAGCCTTGACTTGGTAATGGATTATTTCGGCGGTTTTGGTGAAGTTTCGGAACTAGACGCTTTGACACCGACTTTCATTTATATGAACACGCTTGCACACTTTGTTATGAAGTTGATTGAAAAATTATACTTCATTCCGACCGTCAAAACTCGTGGCTCAATGTTCAAAATTGTCTATGAACCGATTATTCCAAACCAACAAGTCGCACGAATTATCAACCAATTTGAAGAAAATATCCCTGAAAAGCTCTTCATAAAAGGGGATAAACCTGACAATTTCGTCCGTGATTTCATCCACAATTATATGAATTACGTAATTTACAAATTCCTCGGAATTAAGGCGTATAAGTTCAAGGATGTTAAGTCCGGCACGTATATGATTAAAGACCTTGAACAAAAATCAGTTATGCGTGGCAACGACATTGCCGAAAACATTTCGCAGTGGTTTGACGAGCTTTATTTGGGCAAATACGACGTAATTCCGTTCTTCAAGATTGAAAAAGTTGAGGATGAATTGTTCAGATTGAAAGTTTACATTAAGAACCGCAAAACCAACGAAAGCGTGCTTATTGACGAACTTTATCACAAAGACAAAATTTTT
>ERZ1026854.1462-NODE-1462-length-14851-cov-4.725534_pt1 | contig 14851 bp, 15 predicted proteins | sample MGYA00380157_ERZ1026854 | MGnify/ENA primary metagenome ERZ1026854 (study PRJEB33269, sample SAMEA4719793) | human gut metagenome | biome: human-associated habitat; feature: organic feature; material: feces | place: Cameroon | collected 2013-10 ...
GAAATCCACGGGAGAGTGTCTGGGAATTGCAAAGACCTTCAACGAAGCCCTGTATAAGGCATTTTTGGGCGCGGGCGTGCAGCTTCCCAAGTATAAACAGATGATCATTACCGTGAAGGATGCGGATAAAGGGGAGGCAATCGAGATCGGACGCCGGTTCGAGAAGCTGGGCTACACCATTTACGCCACCAGAAGCACCGCGGCAGCGTTGCAGGATGCCGGCGTGAAGGCGCGCAAGGACAACAAGATTTCTCAGGAGTCTCCCACTGTGATGGATCTGATTCTGGGACACAAGATCGATCTTGTCATCGATACGCCCACTCAGGGACGCGATAAGTCCAGGGACGGCTTCCTGATCCGCCGTACCTCCATCGAGACAGGCGTGTACTGTATCACGGCGATGGACACGGCGAGAGCGCTGGTGACCAGCATGGAGAATGCCGCCGGACAGCTCTCACTGGTGGATATCGCTTCGTTGTAAGGCGTGGGGTGACGGTATGGCAAAGGATAACAAATCACAAAAAGGTAAGGATAAGGGTAAGGTGCAGAAGGAGGAGAGGAATTTCCTCTACCTGCTCCCAGAGCCCGTTGTGGCGGCAAATCTGGCGAAGGTTCTGGATTTTCTGGAGCGCCGGCAGATTGAGATCTGGACGGAGGTCAACCTGCTTGAGCTGACCTTTCAGGCGGGCACACTGACATTTGAGGACATGATGCCGGAGCTTACGGACGAGGCAGACCTTTCCCTGCTTGCGGACATGGGCATGAAGCAGGTGTACGCCTGTGACTATGACGCGGCGGATGCCGCTTCGGTTAAGAAGGTCATGGAGTGCCTGCTTGCCTGTTACGGCGGGATTCTTGCTTCCGACACGGAAGATTTCAAGCCATTTTTGAAACCGGAAGAATTATAAGATGCAAGTCAGAAATTATCAGAAAGAACTGGAAAAGATCATAGCGGGACTTGAGGGTGCGCCCACGCTTTTTTTACATAGCTGCTGCGCGCCCTGCTCCAGCTATGTGCTCAAATATCTGCGGGAATACTTTCACATTACGGTATTTTACTACAACCCCAACATTTCGGAGCAGGCGGAATACGCAAAGCGCGTGGAGGAACAGAAGCGCCTGATCGGCATTTACAACGAACAGATCGCACAGGGAGCGCAGGGATACTGGATCGATGTGGTGGAGGGCGATTATGCGCCCGAGGTATTCTATGAGGCGGCGAAGGGACTGGAGCAATGCCCCGAGGGCGGCGAGCGATGCTTCCGGTGCTATGCGCTGCGGCTTTCCGAGACGGCGGGTAGGGCGGCGGAGAGGGGCGCGGATTACTTTGCGACCACGCTGACCATCAGCCCGCTCAAGAACGCGGCAAAGCTCAATGAGATCGGGGAGGCTTTTTCCAGGCAGTACGGTGTGAAGTGGCTGCCCTCCGATTTTAAGAAGAAAGAAGGCTACAAGCAGTCCATCCTGCTCTCCGCGGAATACGGGCTGTATCGACAGGACTACTGCGGCTGCGCATATTCCAAGGCGGAGCGCAACAGAAAGAAAGAGGGAACACCATGAAAAAATTACTGGACGTCATTTCAGAGGAGATGCAGGCAGGCTTTGAAAAAGCGGGATATGCCCCCGAGCTGGGGCGCGTGACCGTCTCCAACAGACCTGACCTGTGCGAATACCAGTGCAACGGCGCCATGGCAGGGGCAAAGCAGTACAGAAAAGCGCCCATTGCCATTGCAAACGAGGTGGCAGAGCAGCTGCAGGACAGCCCTGTATTCAAGAAGGTGGAGGCGGTTGCGCCGGGCTTTCTGAATCTGGATATCAGGGAGCATTTTCTGGCTGAATATGTGAAGCAGATGGAATCGGACAAGAAGTTTGGGCTTTCCATGCCGCAGAAGCCTAAGAAGGTGGTGATCGATTACGGCGGCCCCAACATTGCAAAGCCGCTCCATGTAGGGCATCTGCGCTCTGCGGTGATCGGGGAGAGCATAAAGAGAATCCTGCGCTATTGCGGACATGAGGTGATTGGCGATGTGCATCTGGGCGACTGGGGCCTGCAGATGGGACTTGTCATCACGGAGCTTAAGGAGAGAAGACCGGACCTGATCTATTTTGACGAGAGCTATACCGGGGAGTACCCCACGGAGGCTCCCTTTACCATCAGTGAGCTGGAGGAGCTGTATCCCACGGCAAGCAAGAAGAGCAAGGAGGATGCGGAGTACAAGGCGCGCGCCATGGAGGTCACCTACAAGATGCAGAGCGGCGTCAGAGGGTATCGTGCCGTCTGGAAACACATTGTGAATGTGTCTGTGGCAGACTTAAAGAAAAATTACAGCATGCTGAACGTGGACTTTGATCTCTGGAAGGGCGAGTCCGACGTCCATGATCTGATCCCGGATATGGTGAGCTACATGAAGGAGAACGGCTATGCCCATGAGAGCGAGGGTGCGCTGGTGGTGGATGTGAAGGAGGAGACGGACACCAAGGAGATTCCTCCCTGCATGATCTTAAAGTCGGACGGTGCGTCCCTGTATAACACCACGGATCTGGCGACCATTCTGGAGCGTATGAACACTCTGCACCCGGATGAGATCATCTACCTGACGGACAAGAGACAGGAGCTCTATTTTGAGCAGGTGTTCCGCTGTGCACGCAAGACAAAGCTGGTGACACCCGAGACGGAGCTGTTATGGCTTGGCTTCGGCACGGTAAACGGCAAGGACGGAAAGCCGTTCAAGACCAGAGACGGCGGCGTGATGCGTCTGGAAACCCTGATCAGGGAGACGGTTGACGAGATGTACCGCAAGATCACGGAGAACCGCGAGGTATCCGGCGAGGAGGCGGAAAAGACCGCCCGCACCATCGCCATTTCCGCACTCAAGTACGGAGATCTGTCCAACCAGATTGCAAAGGATTATATTTTTGATATTGACCGGTTCACTTCCTTTGAAGGGGATACGGGCCCTTACATTCTTTATACGATCGTGCGCATCAAGTCCATTCTGGCGAAGTACAGGGAGCAGGGCGGAAGCATGGCGGAGCTTGCCCTTGCGGATGCACAGAGCGCGTCCGAGAAGGAACTGATGAAGCAGCTTGCAGGCTTCAACGCGGCTGTGGAGAGCGCCTGCGAGGAGAAAGCGCCGTACAAGATCTGTGCCTATATTTACGATCTTGCCAACGCCTTCAACAGCTTCTACCATGAGACAAGGATTCTTGCGGAGGAGGATGCACAGCGGAAAAATGCGCTGATCGCGCTGCTTGTGCTCACCCGGGATGTGCTCGAGACATGCATTGATATGCTGGGATTTTCCGCGCCGGACAGGATGTAAAAATTTTTGAAAAAGCTATTGACAAATTATGTGTTATTAAGATACAATAGCAAAGTCGGTTGTGACATGGGGTCTTAGCTCAGCTGGGAGAGCATCTGCCTTACAAGCAGAGGGTCATAGGTTCGAGCCCTATAGGCCCCATCTATCAACACTGACGAACACCATATGGCGGAATAGCTCAGTTGGCTAGAGCACACGGTTCATACCCGTGGTGTCGAGAGTTCAAATCTCCCTTCCGCTACGCATAATTCCCGGAAACACCTCAGTGTTTTCGGGATTTTTAGGTTATGAGGGAATGGAAGAACCGGAGGGGCCATGGTACAAAAGGATAAGCTGGGACAATTCTATTTTGCGCAATACAGGGACTGCGCAAAGAAGTATAAGAAAAAGAGCGGAGAGGGAAAGAGCGTCTACGAGAAGCGGGCGCAGAGCCTTGCAAAGGAGATGCGGAGCATCAACTCCCCCAAGATGAAGCAGGCAAGGCTGGAGGACTTTCACCGTCAGCTCCGCAACATCGCATACTATGCGTTCCGCAGGAATGACCAGATCACCGTCATGCAGCTCCGCGATATCCTGATACCGGAGCTGATCCGGCTGGATCTCCTTGTGCTAAAGGAGTCGGAGACGGAGCTTCTCACCGAGAAATTTTTGGAGTATCTCAGAAACGAGATGCCCTATGAGATCTGCATGCGCACCATGAAGGATCTCTGCAAGCAGTACACGGATGTGGGCATCCGGGGGCAGATCATCGACATGGTTCCCCTGAAACCGGAAACAGAGTTCCAGGAGACGCGCACCATGCACAGAAAGTTTATCCTGCATGTGGGGCCGACCAACTGCGGCAAGACCTACCATGCGCTGGAACGGCTGAAAACCTCGGCAAGCGGCGTGTATCTGGGGCCTTTGAGACTGCTGGCGCTGGAGGTTTACGAGCGGATGATGGAGCAGGGCGTTCCCTGCACCATGCTCACCGGGGAGGAGTGCATTTATCAGGAGAACAGCAGGGTGATCTCCTCCACCATCGAGATGCTGGACATGGATCAGAGCTATGACATTGCGGTGATCGACGAGGCACAGATGATCGAGGATCTTGACAGGGGGCACTCCTGGACTAAGGCGATCCTGGGCGTGCGGGCGAAGGAAATCCATATCTGTATGAGCGCCTCGGCTAAGAAGGTAGTGACCCATCTGATCGATCTGTGTGGGGACGAATGGGAGATCCATGAGTATGAGAGAAAGACGCCCCTTGTGTTTGAGGACAGACCCTTTTCTTTCCCGGAGGATGTGGAGGAGGGAGATGCGCTGATCGTCTTTACCAAGAAGTCGGTGCTCGACATCGCCGGCAGGCTGGAGCGAGAGGGTATACATACCAGCGTGATCTACGGAAGCCTTCCCCCCGAGATCAGAAGGCGCCAGATCCGGCTTTTTGAGAGCAAGAGAAACCGGGTGATCGTGTCCACGGATGCAATCGGCATGGGACTGAATCTGCCGGTGAGGCGTATCGTCTTTTTGCAGGACAAAAAATTTGACGGAAAACAAAAGCGCGGTCTGACCGTGCCCGAAATCAGACAGATTGCGGGCAGGGCGGGGCGTTTCGGCATCTATGACACCGGCTATGTGAATGCCATGGGTGAAGAGGCGTGGGAGTATATCCGCGAGCGCTATGCGAAGCCGGAGCAGGAGATCGAGAGGGTCAGTCTGGGATTTCCCCATGTGCTGCTTGACATGGACGAGCCGCTGGATGTGATTCTGAAAACGTGGGAGTCCGTGGAGCCTGAGCCGCCCTTTGAGAAGGTCAGCATCGACGACATGCTGTTTTTGTACGAGAAGGCGTACCATGTGAGAAAAGCGATCGAGGGGTTTGAGGACAAGCATATGCTGTACCGCATGCTGACCTGCTCCATCGATATTAAAAATAAGGATATTGTAGATCTGTGGCTGTCCTACTGCAAGAGCTATACGGCGGATGTGGTGCTGGAGTTCCCAAACCCCGCCATGTGCAGCGAAAAGGGATTGCAGCGGTATGAGACCTACTACAAGATGCTGGATCTGTATCATCAGTTTTCCGTGAGAGTCGGAAAGGACATCGACGCGGAGCAGCTTGAGCATGAGAGGGAAAAGACGGAATCCAATATTATGGGATATCTTGCGGGCAACAAGAAGGCATATATTATGAAATGCCGTTACTGTGGGAAGATGCTGCCGTTCGGGTTTGAGTTCAATGTCTGCGAACAATGCCACGGCGGAAGAAGATGGAATGCATAAAAGAAGAATCTTGTCCATATACTTATTAAAAATGATTATTTCAGGAGGAAGAATATGGCAAGAGGACAACGCAAGTCGGTAGAGATAAAAATTCAGGAGAAGGAGGCGCTGATCGCTGCTCTGCGGGTGAGACTGCAGTCGGAGGAGAGAGAGCTGAACGACCTGAAAAAAGAAAAACGCAATATGGAGCTGGAGAAGATCACGGCGATGTTAGAGGATGCCAACATCAGCGTGGAGGAGGCACAGGAGATTATTGCACAGCACAGGGCATGCGCTGCCGTCTAGGCGGCGTGTGCGCGCAGAGAAAGGAATGAACACATGAGAATCGGAATGGGCTATGATGTGCACAGGTTGACAGAGGGTAGAGAGCTGATCATCGGCGGGGTGGAGATCCCCTACGAGAAGGGGCTTCTCGGACACTCGGATGCGGATGTGCTTCTGCATGCGGTGATGGACGCCCTGTTAGGCGCGGCGGCGCTGGGGGACATCGGAAAGCATTTCCCCGACACGGATCCGGCGTACAAGGGAGTATCATCCATGGTTCTCATGGAGAAGGTGGCAGCGCTCCTTGAGGAGAACTGTTTTCTGGTTGAGAACGTGGACGCCACCATCATTGCACAGACACCGAAGATGCGGCCTTACATCGATACCATGCGGAAAAACATAGCGGATGCGCTGGGAATCCGGATCGAGCAGGTGAATGTGAAGGCGACCACGGAGGAGGGGCTTGGGTTTACCGGAAGCGGTGAGGGAATCTCCGCTCAGGCAATCTGCATGCTGACCACGCCGAGAGAGCTGTATTCCTCCGATGTGACCGCACAGGCGGCTTCCGGCTGCAGCGGCTGTCAGGGCTGCCCGGTGCAACGGTAATTGTTGACAAAAATGTAAATTATGCTTATGCTACAAGGAGATAAAGCCATTTTGGAGGTATGACACCATGGAAAACAGGCTGACCATATACAATACATTAACCAAGAAGGAAGAATTGTTTGTACCCAATGTGGATGGAAAGGTGGCAATGTATACCTGCGGCCCCACTGTGTACCATTACGCACATATCGGAAATCTCCGCAGCTACATCATGGAGGATCTGTTGGAAAAGACGCTGCGCTATCTGGGCTATGATGTAAAGCGCGTGATGAACATCACTGATGTGGGACATCTGACCAGCGACGCGGACACCGGAGAGGACAAGATGCTTGCCGGTGCAAAAAGAGAGCACAAGACCGTGATGGAGATTGCGAAATTCTACACGGACGCTTTCTTTGCGGACTGCGAAAAGCTGAATATAAAGCGCCCCGATGTGGTGGAGCCCGCCACAAACTGCATCAGTGAATTCATTCACATGATCACGGTGCTGTTGGAGAAAGGGTATGCCTACGAGCAGGGGGGCAATATCTATTTTGACACTTCCAAGCTGGAAAATTACCATGTGTTCTCGGGACAGACGGAGGAGGAGCTTCTGGTCGGCGTCCGGGATGATGTGGAGGAGGATGTCAACAAGCGCAGCAAGAGCGATTTTGTGCTCTGGTTTACCAAGTCTAAGTTTGAGGATCAGGAGCTGAAGTGGGAGAGCCCGTGGGGCTTGGGATATCCCGGCTGGCATATTGAGTGCTCCTGTATCAGCATGAAGCATCTGGGCGAGTATATGGATATTCACTGCGGCGGCGTTGACAATATTTTCCCGCACCACACCAACGAGATTGCCCAGAGTGAATCCTACATCGGACATAAATGGTGCAATTACTGGTTCCATGTGCATCATCTGATCGATAAATCCGGCTCCAAGATGAGCAAGTCAAAGGGAAATATCCTGACGGTATCCGTATTGCAGGAGAAGGGATACAACCCGCTGGTATACAGGATGTTCTGCTTACAGTCCCACTACCGCAAGCCGCTGGCATTCTCCTATGATGTGCTGGACAATACGGCTACGGCGTACAACAAGCTGGTAAGAAAGATCTCGGAGCTTTCCGATGAGGGAGAGATCGACGAGGCTGCTTTTGCAGAGTACAGGAAGCGGTTTGAGGACGCCCTGTGCGATGACCTCAATTCTTCCATGGCGATCACGGTGCTCTATGAGCTTCTGAAAGCGGATGTGAACGACAAGACCAAGAGGGCGCTGGTGGAGAGCTTTGATGAGGTGCTTTCCCTTGGTTTGCTCTCCGGCAAGGCGCAGGAGGAAGAGGATGTGGATGCAGAGCTTGCCGCTTATGTGCAGGCGAAGATCGAGGAGAGAGCTGCGGCGAAGAAGGCGAAGGATTTTGCCAAGGCAGATGCCATCCGCGCGGAGCTTCTGGAGAAGGGAATCGTGCTGGAGGATACCAGAGAGGGTGTAAAATGGAAGAGAGCATAAGCTTTTTGTCCGGGCTCAATGAGCGTTTTTCAGTGAAAGAGGTGGATGTGCGTGCATATTCACCTCTTACTTTGGCTTACATCGGAGATGCGGTCTACGAGCTTGTGATCCGGAGCGTGGTGGTGCAGCGAAGCAACCGTGCGGCAGATGCCTTACATAGAAAAACGGTGAGTTATGTGAAAGCGCAGACACAGGCGGCCATGATCGAGGCGCTGGCGGATGCGCTGACCGAGGAGGAAACCGCGGTCTATAAAAGAGGGCGCAACGCCAAATCCTACAGCAAGGCGAAGAACGCCAGCATGAGCGAGTACCACAAGGCGACAGGGTTTGAGGCCCTGATCGGCTATCTGTATCTGATGCGGCAGCAGGACAGGCTTCTTTTTCTGGTGAAGGAGGGGCTTGACCGGATCGGCAGGGAGCTTTAGAGAGGAAGGAAAGATGGGATACGAGGAATTTACCATAGAGGGAAGAAACGCGGTTATAGAGGCGTACCGGGCAGGAAAGCCCATAGACAAGCTGTATGTGCTGGACGGGTGTCAGGACGGGCCGGTCATGACCATCAAGCGGGAGGCAAAGAAGGCGGGCACGCTTGTCAAGTATGTGGCGAAGGAGAGGCTTGACCAGATGTCCGAGACCGGAAAGCATCAGGGGGTGATCGCCGTTGCGGCGGCGTATACCTATGCGGAGGTGGAGGATATTCTGGAGGCCGCGAGAAAGAAGAATGAGCCGCCTTTTCTGTTTTTGTTGGATAATATCGAGGATCCGCACAACCTGGGCGCGATCATAAGGACAGCGAATTTAGCAGGTGCGCACGGCGTTATCATTCCCAAGAACCGCGCGGCAGGACTGACGGCAACCGTGGCGAGAACCTCAGCGGGCGCCCTGAATTACACGCCGGTTGCCAGAGTGACCAATCTGGCAAAGACCATTGAGGATCTGAAAAAGGAAGGCATCTGGTTTGTGTGTGCGGATATGGGCGGCACGACCATGTATGATCTGGATCTGAAGGGCGCAATCGGTGTGGTGATCGGAAACGAAGGAGATGGCGTCGGCAGGCTGGTGAAGGAGAAATGCGACATGGTGGCTTCCATTCCCATGAAGGGGGATATTGATTCCCTGAATGCCTCCGTGGCGGCGGGCGTGCTGGCATATGAAGTGGTGCGGCAGCGTCTGAAGGGCTGAGCGGACGGGACGGTCGGAGACTGTGACAGAGGCGTGGGTTGTTTGCTTGATGGGAGCGGTCTGAGGCTGTGACAGAGGCGCGGACTGTTTGGCTGATGGGAACGGTCTGATGCCGGAGAAACGGAGAGGGGATATGGATTACGGACAGGTGACGGACGAGGAGCTGATCGACAGGCTGCGGGATGGGGATACCCGGATCACGGATTACATCATGGACAAGTACAAAAATCTGGTGCGCAGCAAGGCAGGCACCATGTATATACTGGGCGCTGACAGGGAGGATCTGATTCAGGAGGGAATGATCGGTCTTTTCAAGGCAATCCGGGATTATGACAGCGGAAGGGATGCCAGCTTTTATACCTTTGCGGATCTCTGCATCAGCAGGCAGATGTACTCAGCCGTACAGGCGGCGGGGCGCATGAAGCACATTCCGTTGAACACCTATATTTCCCTCTACGGTGAGGGAACCGGGGGTGGCGAGGATGAGGAAGGCGAGGTTCTGAGCGCGCTGGCGGACAGAGGGCTGGGACCAGAGGAACAGTTTATTGACAGGGAGAGCGTGGAGAGACTGGAGCAGCAGATCGAAAGGGAGCTCAGCGGATTTGAAAAGCAGGTATTTGAACTTTATATCACCGGAATGGGGTACAGCCAGATTGCAAAGCTGCTCGGCAGGGATGAAAAATCCACGGATAATGCCCTGCAGCGTTTGAAGGGAAAGATCAGAAGAATGATCGCAAAATAAAGGCAAAATAAATTTGTCTTTTTATGGTGAAAAAAAATATAGTTTGTGATATAATTCCACTTAGGTATGGTGATAAATGAATGGGAGGAGTTTATGCAGCCGGAATTTACAAAGCTCAAAGTACATAATGAGATCGAACTCTGTGAGACGGCGGATATGGATGTGAAGCAGAAGATTGAAAGGACTCTGTTAGCAAACCGTATTTCCTATTATATCAAATGGCGCAAGCAAGGTATATTCTGCAAAAACAGGGATGTCTGTATCTTTTGCATCAACGACAATTTTAAGGAGGAAGCGGAGCAGCTGATCCATTCCATTTCCAAGGATATTGAGGAAAAGGTCCAGTTTCTGATGCGGAGATCCGAAGAAAGATTTTTTTAAGAGGTAAAGAAGCCTATTTCATAAATGAGGTAGGCTTTTTGTTTGATTGAAGACGGAGGAGAGAATTATGGAATCATTTGATTTGTTTAAGGATTTGGCGGTTATTCTGATTTTTGCTAAATTTTTCGGGCTGGTGGCGAGAAAGCTGAAGGCGCCCCAGGTAGTGGGAGAGATCATTGCGGGACTGATCATCGGCCCCAGTCTTCTCGGACTGGTGCAGCAGACGGATTTTCTAATGCAGCTGGCGGAGATCGGCGTGGTGCTTCTGATGTTTTCCGCCGGCCTGGGAACAGATTTAAAGGAACTGATGAAGACCGGCTTCAAGGCGCTTCTGATCGCCTGTGCGGGTGTATTTGTGCCGCTGGTTCTGGGCGCACTTTTGTATATGGCATTTTACGGTGTCTCCCCTTGGGGCAGCGAGGAGTTTTACAAGGCTGTGTTTGTGGGAACCATCCTGACGGCAACCTCCGTCAGCATTACGGTACAGTCCCTGAAGGAAATGGGTAAGCTGAAAGGAACGGTGGGAACCACCATCTTAAGCGCCGCGATCATCGATGATGTGATCGGCATTGTGGTGCTGACCTTTGTGATCGGCTTCAAAAATCCGGATTCCAATCCCGGGAAGGTGGTGCTGAGCACGGTTCTGTTCTTTGCCTTTGCGTTCGTGGTGGGATTCGTGATCTACTGGATCTTTAAGAAGATTGACAGCAGATATCCCCATACAAGGAGAATCCCTATTATCGGTCTGGCGCTTTGCTTCTTCTTTGCTTATGCGGCGGAGAAATGGTTTGGAATTGCAGACATCACAGGAGCTTATGTGGCGGGAATTATCCTTTGCTCCATACAGGATTCCAGCTATATTGCGGAGAAGATGGACATCAATTCATACATGCTTTTCGGTCCGGTATTCTTTGCCAGCATCGGACTGAAAACCAACATTGACAATGTGACGGGAGCGATTCTTTTGTTCTCCGTCTGCTTTGTGCTGGTGGGCTTGGTGGCAAAGATCATCGGCTGCGGTCTGATGTCGCGGCTGTGTGGCTTCAGAGGCTATGACTGTCTGAAAATCGGAGTGGGGATGATGACCCGAGGCGAGGTGGCGCTGATTGTGGCACAGAAGGGACTGTCTGTCGGGCTTCTGACACCGGTCTATTTTACCGCCGTGATTTTGCTGATCATTGTTTCCAGTATTTCCACCCCTATTATTTTGAAGATCCTGTATGCAAAGCATCCGGGCGAGGAAACTGCTTAGAATACATCGGAAAAGTGAGGAAGCTTCATGCGCAGATGGACAGTGCCGGTGGCTGCAGCTCTCTTGACGGTTTTTGTGGGCTGCGGGACGGCATCGACTGACGAGAAAGTGAATATACAGACGGAGCTTACCCCGGCGGCGGGCGAAATGCCTGCCGCCGAATTTTTGCCGCCTGAAAATGAAAGCCTTGCAGACAGGACGGAAGACGGAGCACCGGCGGATACCGTTTCGGCAGGGGATGGTGCGGAGAGTGAAGATGTGTCGCGCACAGGCATAGGTGCGGCGGATGCGAGCGAAGGCATTGGAATGGCTGGCGTGGGTGCGCCGGATGTAAGTGCGGGCGCAGGAACGATAAGCGATGGCGCGGCAGGGGAAGGCGCGCCGGGAGGAGGTGCGTCGGGAGTGGCAGGAGACGGCATGGCTGACACAAATGCAGGAGCGCCGGGTAATGGTGCGGCAGGGGAAGGAATGGTTGGCGCAGGAGAGAGTGCCGGAATGACAGGCACGGGTGCGGCGGGAGATGGTACGCCGGGAGTAGGTGCATCGGGCGCAAGCGAAGGCACGCCGGAGGAGACTTCCGGAAATACAGATGGCGCCGCTTCTCTTGATTTGTCCGCAATGGCAGGGCAGGTGTTCGCCCTGATCAATGCACAGCGGTCAGGTGCAGGAATTGCCGCTCTTGAATGGGATGATAATTTGGCAGCAGCCGCCCAGACCCGGGCAGGAGAACTAGCGGTATCATTCTCCCACACCAGACCGGACGGGAGCAGAGGAGCGGATATTACAGGAATCACTCCCTGCGGAGAAAATCTGGCATCAACCAAGGGATCGCTCAGTACGGCTGAAAACGTGGTAGGCAAATGGACGAAATCCGGCGCACACAGCGAAAATATCCTGTGCGCCGACTATACGAAAGCCGGCGTGGCACTTTATCAGGCATCGAACGGCACTGTATACTGGGTGGTTTTATTCACCGGGGAATAAGAAAAGACTTGCCCTAAAAGTAGATTGTATCTGGGCTGAAAAAATTCTCGTTTTAGATCCCAATTCCTTGCAAGATAGGTTTACATAATAGAAAGATGCCATCTTAAACGGTCTCTAAAATAGTAAATTGGGATCTGAAAAACGAAAAAATGTCACAGAGATACAATTCGCAATTATTAGGTAAAAGGGCAGACATATTTTGGATAGTGAGTTTGCAGGAACAGGGGACGGATATGGAGCAAACAGAGAAGGAATAAGCAAGGTAGGGATAAAGAAAGGTAAGGATAAAGAAAGGTAAGGATAAAGAAAGGTAAGGATAAAGAAAGGTCATGGAATGAACAGGTGAGAGCAAGCAGGGGGAGGGCAGAGAAAGAATTGAGAATGGATGTGGTAAGCAACAAAAAAAGTCCTTGAAGAACAAGGACTTTTTCAGAGCTGCTGACGGGAATCGGACCCGTGCCAAAGTCTGAAATAATCAGTATTTATGCGCTTTTCGGACTTTGACCTTGATACCTCTTGATACCCAAAACTATTGATTTTCATAGAAAGGAATATTCAAAACGCCCTCGCCGAGTATTTATTATATGTGTGTATCAAGGAAATTGTCAAGAAGTTTACCACATGCATCCAAGTTTAAATTTATCATCCAAAAACGGGATATTTCAAAACCGAAATATCCCGTTTCATTTATCTATTCTAGTATTACTTTTCCATATACCCCTATAAATTCACAGGAATACATTTTTTTATGTGAGAGGTCAAACTGCATCTTTTTTGTTCCAGTTGCAAGACTTACATGATGGTCTTCGTAATGTAAGGTATCATCGTCATCTACATTATATCTGATTCGAAAATATAACTGTGTACCTTGTTCGCTTTCAAATTTATATCCATCTCTTGCTAAAAAAGTTATGACATAGTTACCATCTACCAGCTTATAATCTGCTGTCAAATACTCTCTAAAATTGTCCATTGTCAATTCTTTCATTAGTTGTTTACCACACACAGTACATTTTCCTGTATCATCCAAAATATGTTCGGCAACTCCTCCCTCTGTCTTCCCACATACCTCGCAAGTCTTGGGTGTCTCACAAGTTGCATCTAGCCATTTATGTCCTTTTGCCTCTCCAGCTGTTTTACCACATACATCACAGGTTTGTGGTTCTTCACAAGTTGCATCTAACCAAGTATGTCCCAACGCAGACCCTTGAACTTCCCCACATTCTATACAAATCATAGGTTCTTCGCAAGTTGCAGCTTGCCACTCATGTTTATGACCACATCCTACTAACACGATACATGTCAATGTTGTAATAATTAGCGTTACTATTGCTTTTTTCATTTTCTTAATTTCTCCTTATTTTTAGTATTTTTTAGTTGCTATTATTGTATCCTTTTTCGACAAATGTTTCCTCCCTCCTCATTTTATTATTACTATAATACCATTGTGCACTTGCTTTTGCAATACAAGTGCAATGCATATTTAATTGTCAATTTGCAATACTATGGTTTTGCAAGGAGGTAACTATTGTGACATTTCAATTAAAACCCGATAGACAAGAAACAGAAAATAAAACAATTCGCTTTCCTATTCCTTTGATTAATCAAATAGAAAAAGCAATTCAAAACCAAAATGTAAGTTTCTCTGGCTTTGTTATACAAGCATGTGAATACGCTCTGGAACACATGACGCAGGAACATACAAAGTAATTTTAATATAAGGATTGACAACTTATTCTTTGTATCGTATTATTGTTGTAATAAGTACAATATCTTGCAAGATTATATATTAAGTATACCAACAGTTATCTGTTTGGGAGATTAAAGTATTTCGCTGGCAGTACCAGCGTTTAAGTATCGGAACTCCTAAACAGATTTTTTATTTTAGGTGTCCTGATACATTCGTATTAGGGCATTTTTTGTGCCCTAATATATTCAAGGAGGTAAATATTTATGAGAAAAACTAAAGTAATTTTAATTGGTTACGAAACCTTCAAATCAAAGAAAGGTAACATCTGTGTAAGCATTCATGTATCTGCTCCTCTTTTAAAAAGGGAAGCTCACATTGAATGTGTCGGGCAGAAAGCCACACATTATTTTGTATCTGAAGATTTAAAATCAAAAATCAGTGCCACAGATGTAGGAAAGGAAATAACAATCTGCACTGTTTTTTTCAACGGCAAAGATAATTTGATTGATATTGCAAGGGAGGAAACGCTATGAAATATTGGAAAAAATTTTTTACAAAAAGAATGAATGAATGGAACGAGGGGAAAAAAATATCCGCTGGGATACAATTTTGCTTTTTTGACCATCTTAAACGGTCTCTAAAATAGTAAATTGGGATCTGAAAAACGAAAAAATGT
>ERZ1026854.1470-NODE-1470-length-14811-cov-6.130998_pt1 | contig 14811 bp, 12 predicted proteins | sample MGYA00380157_ERZ1026854 | MGnify/ENA primary metagenome ERZ1026854 (study PRJEB33269, sample SAMEA4719793) | human gut metagenome | biome: human-associated habitat; feature: organic feature; material: feces | place: Cameroon | collected 2013-10 ...
ACTATCCTCTTCGTCGGCAGCGTCAGATGTGTATAAGAGACAGACTCTATTTTGTAACATTTATGAAATATCTTTCTTAAGTTCTTATACATATTAACACAAGGTTCTTTTGATTGCAAGAGTAAATCGATAAAAAGTTTAATATTTTGTAACATTTATTAAAAACTCTGCAAAACAAAGGAGAAGTTCCTGCATTTAGAAACTTCTCCGTAATATCTTATTCTTATTTAGAATCCAAATAATTCTTTCAGGATCACATCCGCTGTTTTATTTCTGAAATTATCCGGATCTGATAACGTATTGGTATTCCATCTCAGATAATTTCCACGTCGAATGTAATTTCCACAGGACGTATTATACTTATATTTACTGTATCCAGCATATCTGGACATATATTTTCTGGCCAGAGCAACTGCCTGGCTGTCATAATTCCCGGAAGGAGTACACGTTCCTGCTATCTGGCATCCTGCCTGTGGTGTGGAGTGTACGATAACTGCACTCTTATCTGAGCACTGTCCGAGAATCATCCATGTATGAGCATCATCAAAACCAATATCTCCTGGATAAACTACGTCTTTACCACCATATGAGCTGCTTGTGATATTTGACTGGGTCAGAACTTTTCCCCAGCCTCTTCCTTTATAGAGATCTCCGATCTCGCCCGAGACAACTGTAGAATCTACTCTCATTGTCTGATAAGTTGCCCATCCGACAAATCCTGAGCAATCAAGCCCTTTTGCACGATTTCCCACGCTCAGATCACGATAATCATTATAATCATAACTGCTTGTCTGGCTGAGATACCACTTCTGCCAGGTCGGACTGACTCCTGTTCTGGTAGAGTCGTTCCATCCGCCACCCCATACATAGAGTGCCTGACCTACTGGTTTTAATGCTCCCGCAAGATAATTCTTAATTGTTTTGGTTCCTGTCTGTGCAACCGGTTTCGGATCATTTGCAAAATATGTCGTATCAACCGCTGAATTCGATGAAACTGGTCTTTTACTCGTCATAACACCGGCAGAGTTAAACGTATATATATAACCATCTATGGTTTTGTTCGTTCCTGCAACCATCTTTAAGGTATCCGGATCAAAATAATACTTTTTATCGCCGATTGTTACCCATCCGCCTGTGGCAACTCCTGTTTTTGTATTAAAATAATATGTAGCACTTCCGACCTTTTGCAGGCCTTTTGCCATTACACCGTTACTTGCAAAATATCTTCGTTCACCTTTACCGGATTTTTTCCAGCCAGTAGCCATCCATTTATATTTTCTATTGAAGAAACGCGTTTCCCCGTCTGTTGTCACAAAGCCACCCTGCGCAGCTCCTGTACTCGGATCGAAATAGTAATAATACTTTCCGACCTTCTTCAATCCCATATACATTTTACCATTGCTGGCAAAATACCATTTATCTCCTTTTTCATTCGTCATCCAGCCTTTTGCCATAGTATAATCAGATGGCTGAAAATAACGAACAACCGTACCTGTTGATGATTTTACAAAACCACTTTTGGCATATCCTGTTTTTCGGTCAAAATAATAATACTTACCACTTACCTTCTTCATTCCGACATACATAACACCTGTTTTACTGTCGAAATACCGTCTGAAGCCTTTGCCGTTTTTCTTCCAGCCCTTCAGCAGTACACCGCTTCTGGTATTCAGAAAATATTTCTTATTTCCCAGTGTCAGCCAGCCTTTGTATTTCTTTCCATCTTTATAATAGTATGTTTTTCCCTTTACTGTCCGGAATCCTGTTGTGGCAGCCTGTGCATCTACTGTAGTAGCCTGAAATGCAAAGCCTGCTGCAAAAAGCATCATTCCTAAGAATATGGCAACTATCCAAGACTTTTTGCATACCTTTCCCATACGTCTGACCTCTTTCTACTAACATTTAATTCGTATTTTTTAAATTTTTGTTACAATATTATGTAGGTATTATATCTCAAGTTTGTTATTCCGTCAATAATAAAGTAAAAAACTACTCACTTCTCCTTTTTAATGTACAAAAAAGGACAAAGCGTAATGCTCTGTCCTTTTAAATCTTACATTTTCATTTCATTTATTACAGAAGATGTTTTCTGAGTTCTGCTCCATCCAATGCACTTAAATATGCCGGTGCAACATCAAATACTGTCTTGCATCCCTTCTGACCTTCCTGACTCATTCGATAAGCGGCTCTTGCATAAGCAATAATTACGGAAGATGTAAATTCCGGATTAGAATCCAGTTTCAGACTGTATTCGATCACATGACTGTTTTCATCATTCCATCCTGTCTTTCCTGTACGAATCACGAATCCACCGTGTGGAATTCCACTGTGATCACGTTTCAGTTCCTCTTCTGAAATAAAATGAACGGTTGTATCATAATCTGAAAAGTAATTCGGCATTGTTTTGATCTCATTCTCAATACGCGCAAGATCAGCACCTTCTTCTGCTACTACAAAACATTCTCTGGTATGTTTCTGTCTTGTTGTCAGTTCCGGATTCTCGCCGTTTCGAACAGATTCAAGTGCAGCTTCAACCGGAATCGTATACTGTTTTGCATCTTTTACTCCGTCAATTCTGCGGATTGCATCAGAATGTCCCTGACTTACACCTTTGCCCCAGAATGTATAATCATTTCCATTTGTAAGAATTGCATTTGCATACATTCTGTTAAGAGAGAACATTCCTGGATCCCAGCCAACAGAAATGATTCCCACATGATCACTCTCGGATGCTGCTTTGTCTACATTTGCAAAATGTTCCGGAACTCTGGCATGTGTATCAAAACTGTCTACAACATTAAACCACTGCGCATATTTCGGTGTCTGAACCGGAAGATCTGTTGCACTTCCTCCGCACAGAATCATAACATCGATTTTGTCTTTCATTTTTTCGGCTTCATCTACATGATAAACGGCTGCTGAATCTGTAAGGATTTTTACGGATGCCGGATCACGACGTGTAAATACTGCAACCAGCTCCATATCCGGATTGTGCTTGATTGCACATTCCACACCTCTTCCAAGGTTACCATATCCTAAAATACCAATACGAATACTCATTGTGATTTCCTCCTGTTATTTGGCTCCAATGCCTGGTTCTTTGCCACTACATTACTTTAGCATGGCAATACATCCATTATGATAATATCACAGGCAACGATTGTCAATTTTTTTTGCAAAAAACAGCTGATTTTCTTTTCAACCGTTACTGCTCTCAGCAGCAAAACATTCCGCCGCCCGGACAGCACAGATTACATGCAAGATTTGCCAGACAAAGCTTCATGCAATAATCACTCCCATCTGTCGGCATACCTCCAAACGGATTCTGTTGTTCCTGATACCAGGTACCTCCACCTTCCATTCTCTGAAGAAGCATCCTGTACTGCATGTTGTCCGGCTCCATATTTACAGCTGTCCGGGCATCATTTAATGCATTTACATTGTTTCCCAGTCCCATATTTGCCATTGCTGACAGATAATACCACTGACCGTTTTTCTGCTGCAAAGACGACAGCACATTCATTGCTTCCCTGAAATGTCTGCTGTTAATATAATTTGCTGCGGCCTGTCTGCGCACTGCTTCTTCATCCTGATAAGTATTCTGATACTGATTTCCAAAGCCACCATATGAACCATAATTTCCGGACGAGCCATATTCCCGTTCTTTCATAATCTGTTCATATGCCTGCTGAACTTCTTTAAATTTTTCTTCTGCCTGTGCTTTGTTCGGATTATTGATATTGGCATCCGGATGATATTTACGGCTCAGCTTACGATAAGCTTTTTTTATTTCTTCATCTGATGCATCTCGCGAAATCCCCAGCACACTGTATGGATCAAACATCTTCTTTCTCCCGTTCTTCCCTACGCTTCTTTGATATAAGCTCAAATCTGCACCATACCCCTGAATACAGAATATTTCGCAGGATATCCGCATATTTTATAATAGGAAGTTTTTCAAATTCCCGACAGGTTTCTGCCATCATCATCAACAGCATGTTTTTCACCCTGTCATCAAACCCTTTTATTATATAATCTTTTGCAAAAGGATTGTAATTTCCTTTTTTTATGTCATCTTCCACGTCGTCATACGCATCCATCAGATAAATAAATTTTCCGAGATAAAATCCCATACGACGCAAAGTCGGTTCCCATACATCTTCTCTGTACGCAAAGATTTCTTCCATAATTCTGCCAAAACAGCCAGAAACACGATCTACATCCGTCTCATTTATCTTCTCCATCTCTGAGAGTTCATTCAGACAGGACACGATCACATCTATTTTTGACTTCCAACGCTGCTCACTTCTCTTCTCTTTGCTTTCCAGAAGCTTTCCGTATGCCAGACTTAAAAGTTTCCGTTCATCATTCCAGTCATCCTTACATTTATAATAGGTCAGAAAAATATTCATATCTGCACCGTATTCTGTTATGGCATTTCCCCGTATCGGCTGTTTCCGTACCGGATGCACAATACATCGGGTAGTTCCCTTTCTGGTAGGAGGCTCATACAGTGCACTGAGCAGTACGATCACAAATGTCATATCATAACTCAGTGTAATCTGACCGGATATTCCGTAACGTTCTCTTAATTCCCGACACAGACCGCAGTAAAAAGAACGGTACATGTCAAAATCTTTAAATTTAATTTCCGGTTTATTCATCACCACGTAACCAAACATATCTGTACCTCATTCTGTCTATTTTACTGTGTACAATTTATTTTGCTCTAACTTCTCTTAATAAATTTTGTATGACATTTCGGACATTCGATTTCTATTTTTCCTTTTCCACGTGGAATACGAATTTTCTGTCCACATCCCGGACATGAATAAATATGATGCGTCTTCCTCTGTTCCATCATGCTTTTGGATCTGTTGAAACGCTGTCTGAATTTTGCAGTTACGGCAAGATATTTATCATTTTCGGCATATCTCTTCTGTATATCTCTCGATAACATACGATAATATGTATAAAGAAGAATCAAAAGTCCTATTGTATCAAACAATGCACCGATCCTGTTTCCACCAGGGAAAAAGATTGAAATAACAATAGATGCCAGCGCTATTCCCATGGTAAAACGTGCAAAAGAATCAACGCCATAACGTCCCTGCATAAATTTATTAAACTTGTCTTTCATTTAAGTCCTTCTTTCTTGTCCTCTGAAACTATTTGATTTTACTTCTCGTCACATACCTGAAAGATGTAGAATTTCAGATAATAGGATTCATCTGATGCCCAGAGGATCGGGTGATCCGGAGCCTGAGTTCTGTATTCAACCTGACGAAGTCTCTTATGCGCACTTCTTGCTGCCTGACCAATTGTTTTGGTAAACAGCTCATACTCCATAAAATGAGAACAGGAGCATGTCGCAAGGAATCCTCCATCCTTCACAAGTTTCAGACCTCTGAGATTAATTTCGCGATATCCTTTCACCGCATTCTTGACGGAACTGCGCGATTTTGTAAATGCCGGTGGATCAAGGATCACCACATCGTATTTCTCCCCCTGTTCTTCGAGCTTGGGAAGAAGTTCAAAAACATCCTCACAGATAAATTTAACTGTGCCATCCAGCCCATTTAATACAGCATTTGCCTGTGCCTGGTCAACAGCCAGCTGTGACGCATCTACTCCTGTTACTTCTTTTGCTCCCGCAATTCCGGCATTTAATGCAAAAGAGCCTGTATGTGTAAAGCAGTCAAGTACTCTGGCATCCTTACACAGCCTCTGGATTGCCAGACGATTATATTTCTGATCCAGGAAAAATCCTGTTTTCTGTCCGTCCTTGACATCTACCTGATATTTTACGCCATTTTCCACGATTTCAACCAGCGTTGGGAATTCCGGACCGATAAAACCTTTATACAGTTCCATTCCTTCCTGTTTGCGTACCTTGGCATCACTTCTCTCATATACACCACGAATATTGATTCCGTCTTCAGCCAGTACTTTTTTCATGAGATCAATGATCAGTTCTTTCCAGCGGTCAATGCCAAGTGCAAGAGACTGTACTACCAGAACATCTGAAAACTTATCTATAACCAGTCCCGGAAGAAAATCTGCCTCTCCAAAGATCAGACGACAGCTAGAAGTATCTGTTACTTTCTTTCTGTAATTCCAGGCATCACGAACTCTTTTCTCCAGAAATTTCTCATCTATTTTCTGGTTTTCATCTCTTGTGAGCAATCTGACCGTAATTTTGGAATTTGTATTGATAAATCCACGCCCAAGTGGGTAACCATCAAAATCATGGATCAATACAATATCTCCGTTCACAAAGCTTCCCATAATCGTGCTGATTTCATTATCAAACACCCACATCCCGCCTGATTTCAAAAGGCGGCCTTCTCCTTTTTTCAGTGTTACCACTGCAAGACTCATATTTTTTCCCCTTTCGGTTCATTCTCTTCTGATTTTCAAAGTTATAAAAAACTCATTATATTTTATCACAGAACTGATCGGATTTCCAGTTTTTCACATTCTCTTCATATCTTCATATCTAAAAATATTTAAAAAAGGATGCCTCACAAGGAGACATCCTTTTTATCATTTTGTTATGTTTTAGTAAGTTTCTTCTCCGCTTCCTTCTTCAGAATAAGCTTCTGCATTTTCCTGTCCGGCAGTGTCCTCTGCTGCTTCTTCTGCAGTATCATCTGTAGTTGCCTCTCCATAAAGGTTTGCAAAGAATTTCATAGTATCATCATACAGCTTCTGTCTTACTTCTGGTTCAACATTTACCAGAAGATCATCTGCTGCAATATCTTTATCAATACTGAATACTGTCTTCATCTCTTTATCCATCGCATTCAGTTCTGTTGACAGATATTTATCTGTTTCAGCCGGTACATAAGAAGCACCAGCGTCATTCAGTACCTTGATATAAGCTTCCAGAACTTTTTTGCTGAGCTTGGATGCAATTTCTGTATCCAGTGTTACCGGAAGTTCTGTTACATCCGGAACAACACTCTGGAGAACTCCAAGGTCTCCTTCGTATTCACCCTTGCAGAACTGCTCTGCCTGCTGGAATTTAGCCTTGCCATCTTCCGTAAGTGTATCAGTATTTAATGCATCGTCAGATGTTTCTGCATTTTCATCTGTTCCATCAGCAGACTCATCCGTACTTCCATTTTCTTCTGTATCAGGAGTTTCTTCTGTATTTCCATCCTGACTTCCATCCTCTGAACTGCTGTCCGGATTTTCTTCCGGTGTTTCTTCGGTACTTCCCTCTATAGTTCCGTCCTCTGTTGCATCCGGAATTCCTGTTGAACTGGAATCTTCGGAACTGTCACTGTTTTCGGTATTGTTCGTATCAGCACCTGTTTCCTCTGCAAGACCAGGATTCTCTGTAGATGTTTCTTTGATATCATCTCCCAGAGCTCCACTGTCTACATTCTCGGTAATGTCATCCTCACCGCTTCCCTCATCTGCAACATCGTCTTCAATTGGAGTAGGAGTTGGCTGACCTTCTTCTTCTGCCTTGCTCTGTTCCAGATTCTGCTGAATATTCTCAAGTGTTTTTTTCATTTCCTGAATATCATAATTCTGCTGTGCGATCTGCTGAAGCAGAGATACGATCGTATCAAGTTCATCCTGGCTTAAGGAGATACCATTCTGTACAGCAATATTATTTACAATGTTATAAATCTCATCTGCATTCTGAACATTGTCACCAATAATCTGCATTTTTGCCTGATTAATAATGTTTGTGGCATTATCCTGACCAACCTGCTTTGCCACATCACCAGTTACAACTACTTCTTTTGCGGCAAGGTCTTTCTTGGTAGAATCCAGTTTTTCTCCGCTTGCAGACTCATATGCTTTCATAACACCTGTAAGAGCACCTGTTCCTGATACTTCATACGGGCAGGCTGCAACGACTTCACAGTTGGTTACTCCTGCTGTGGAAAGTGCTGTAGCGATCATATTACATGTTACATAGTTAAGATTGGCTGTACGAACCTTGATTCCACCGGACTGTGTTGGTTTCACATAAGCACAGCTTAAAGTTCTTGTTCCAATCTGTTCACTTGGAATATATTTTCCAAGAAGGTCATGTTCCTCCTGGTTATTTACAGTGATCACCTGAACCTGGCTGGCATCTGCCTTAAAGTAATTCATCATTGTATTTTTCTGTGCATCAGTAAGATCTGCACCAAGTGTTACCACTTTAGATGCATCTGCCATAGCCGGAATAGGTGTACTTACTGCCAGACACATACTACAGAGCATTGCTACAAAAAGATTTCTTTTCTTCATATCCTTGTCCTCCATTATCAATGCCGCCGAAATGGTAGTTATCCTGATTTTCGGTCGGATTAGTGACCTCTTTTATATAATACATGCATTATAGCATAATTTTATTTGTAATTGTATTCTTTATTTTCTAAAAAAGACAAAGATATAAATCTGTTATTCTTTTTTATAACGCCTTGTAATACAATGCCACAATATCCTGTTTTCCTGAGCTTCTTGGATTGACTGCAATATTTCCACTCTTCATGGCATCATCGGCCATTGCATCAATTTTACTTTCAATTTCTTCATCTGCAACTTCCCTGTCCGGATCTTTTCGCTTTGCCGTCTGTCTGATAGCTGTTGTCAGATTTTCCGGGATTCCGATATCTTCATTCAGTTCACGGATAGCGTCTACCAGCATCAGTGGTTCAAACTCATCCTCAAATGCCGGAATCGGACTGATATAATTATAAATCGTCAGATATCTGCCGTGATCTGCCAGTGCATTATACTCTGCGATCACCGGAAGCAGTACTGCATTTGCCACACCATGCGGTACATCAAAAAAAGCGCTTACCGGATGACTCATTGCATGCACATTTCCAAGTCTCGCAAAGGAAAAAGCAATTCCGGCAAAAAGAGAACCTGTCAGCATTGCCTCTGCCGCCTCAATATCTGTTCTTCTTGCGACAAAGCGTCGGATATTTTTTCCGATCAGTTCCATTGCTTTCTCAGCCATAGCGTCTGAAAAAGGAGATGCTGCCGTGGACACATAGGCTTCCTCTGCGTGGATAAAAGCATCAATTCCGCAGGCAGCTGCAACAGAAGCCGGTGCTGATGTAAGAAGTTCCGGATCCAGAATTGCATAGGATGGGAGTAATTCATAACTGAATACCGTCAGTTTATAATCTCTGCTGTGGTCTGTAATAACTGAAAATGCCGTCACTTCTGACCCGGTACCAGCTGTTGTCGGAATTGCGATCAGCGGGATGATTTTTCCCGGAACTTTATGTGCGCCTTCATATTCTGTAATACTGCCGCCAAATTTTGCAGTCACTCCGACCGCCTTGGCAACATCCATTGGTGAACCTCCTCCGAGCGCCACAATAAAATCTGCTCCTGTTTCTTTAAATGCTTCTGTAGCTTTTTCTACTGTTGTCACAGAAGGATTTGCTTCTACATCCGTAAAGATATCCACCTGCATTCCTGCTTCTTTCAGATAATCTGCTGCTTTGTCCACAATTCCCATTTTTCGAAGTGTCGGACCGGAAATCAGCATAGCATGGGAACCTCCCAGTTTCTTCGCACACTCCGGAAGTTTTGCCATAGTTCCTGCACCAACAATAATATTCTGTGGAATAAAAAATTCAAATGGATTCATAATCTGATATGCCTCTTTTCTTCTATATTAAATAAGATGTTGGAGGCCAATGCCTCCAACGGTAACTATCACGCGGTCATTCTGGAAAGGACACGGTCAATTGCCGCGTCGATAACCAGATCAAGTTCTTCATCATCAGCCTCCGGCATAAGAGATGCCGCATCTTCATCAGAAATAATCTCAATAAGGCTGCCGAATTTTTCTTTGTATTTCAGTTTGCAGGCTGCATAAAATACAACTCCCAGAAGGCTCCATGCACCTACCATCAGCCACTCCTGTATGACCAGAGTTCCACCGGATCCAGGAATGCAGTACACAAGCACCATGAATCCAGAAAGGATAACAGCCATTGTTCCGACAAATTTATATGCCGGTACACGATATGGCCTTGGCATATCCGGTTCCTTTTTACGAAGGATGAGAAATGAGAGTGAAACCATACAATATGCAAGACAGCATCCAAAGTTACCTGCATCGCAAATCCATACCATCATGACACGTCCGGCAAACGGAGCAATCATGGTAAGGATACCAATCAGAATCAGCGCATTGACCGGTGTTTTGTGCTTCGGATGAAGTTTTGCAAAAACCTTTGGCACCATATAGGATTCTGCCATGGAGTACAGTGCGCGGGAACCACCGATCATAAAGGAGTTCCAGGATGTGATAATACCGCACATACCACCTACAATGATAACCTTTGCCATTACTGAAGTTCCAAAGGCTTTTGCCATAGCATCTGCAGTTACCAGTCCTGTCGTGTTCTGTGAACGCACAATCTCATCCGGATTCAGGACATAACCGACTGCAAGGATTACAAAAGAATAAAATACAACTGCAAGAACTACTGAGAGGATCATCATTTTACCAATCTTTTTGAGTGGTACATTGATTTCCTCTGCCGCCTGTGGAATAACGTCAAAACCAATAAAGAAAAATGGTGTGATAACTGCAACCTTCAGAACATTTTTTGCCATGGCACCTGTTGTCTCACCCATGAACATCTGGCCCTGAAGATTGTCCACATTACCATTTATTACCGAAGCCACAATCAGCAGAATTCCGGCACCTCCTATGATGCATGTCAGGACTGTCTGAAGGACAGCTGCTGTTTTGGCTCCTATAATGTTAATCATCATGATCAGGAATGCAACTATGATCGCCACGATCAGCCATGATGCATAAATATCAAATCCTGCCACAGTATAGAGATATCCTTTGAGAAATCCCGGCCACAGATACGTAATGATTGTCGGAAAAGCGCAGGCTTCAAAACAGGTAACACCCACATATCCAAGAATGATCGCCCAGGTACAGATAAAGGAACCAGTTGGTCCCATTGCCTTATAACTGAACACATGCTCGCCACCACACTGCGGCATCGCTGCAGTAAGCTCGGCATAGGTGAGACCTACAAAGAAGATCATAACCCCACCGATTGCAAAAGCAAGCGCTGCACCTACAACTCCGCCGGAAGCGATCCATGTTCCGGAAGATACAACCCAGCCCCAGCCGATCATGGCACCAAAAGCGATCACAAGAATATCCCATGCGCTGAATACTTTATCAAATTCTGATTTTTTCTGTCCCATAGTCTTATTCCTCCCCGCTTCCGAATTTTCTTCTTACAAGTTCTTCGAGATAATCTGCTGTTCCTTCGATCCCAAGATAAGAACTGTCTATAAGAATATTTCTGTTGTGACGGTCGCCACGATTACTTCCTGTCAGTGCCAGGTGACGTTTGTGATACCGTTTATCTTTTTCCAGAAGTAAAATCTTGGCATCCTTTTCAGAAAGATTGTGGCTTTCCATAATATTGTGAATTCTCACTTCATCAGGAGCATAAATAAATGCTCTTAAAAGATCAATGTCTTTTGTATCCTTCAGAATATAATCAGCAGAACGTCCAATGATCACACATGCTTCTTTCTCAGCCAGCTTACGGATAATCTGTTTCTGCACATGGATCGCACGGTCTGTCAGATCCGCATATTTTGAAAAGGAACCACGAACATCTCCCTCCGCACCTTTTCCGGCAATGGTTCCACCTTCCTCAACTTTTTCCATAATTTCTTTCGGAATTCCGACCTCTTCAATAATCTCATCCACAAGATCACGATTGTAAAATTTGATATTGAGGTCTTCTGCTATTTTTCTGCCTATGGCATTTCCCTTGGCTCCATATTCACAGCCAATTGTTATAACCAGATGTCTCATATCGATTTCCCCTCACACGATTCTCTCTTATTTCTCATCAAATTATAGTATATTGAAACATTATGAAATGATTTTCATAATAGAAAAAGGCGTGCGAACCACATCTCATGATCCGCGACGCCCTTGTCACTTTTTCAGTATTTACTGTATCCTTTATTTTTCCAGAGACTTAATTGTCTCTTCAATGATTGCCACAGCCTTATCGCACTCTTCTTCCGTTACGATAAGCGGTGGGATCATACGGATGATGTGCGCTCCGATCGCTGTGATCAGAAGCTTGCGATCCAGACATCCATGTTTAACATCTACGCCGCCGATCGTATCATCAAATTCTACACCAACCAGAAGTCCCTGATGTCTTACTTCTTTTACATGAGGAAGTTTTTCAAGCTTGGATGCAAAGTAGTCGCCGACTTTCTTTGCATTTCCTGCAAGATCTCTGTCAAGGAGTTCATTTACTTCTGCCAATGCTGCTGCGCAGCTTACCGGGTGTCCGCCAAATGTAGTTCCGTGGGAACCTGCTGTAAATGCCTTTGCTACTTCTGCTGTCGCACAGATCGCACCGATCGGCATTCCACCACCAAGTGCTTTTGCCATAGAAACGATATCTGGTTTGATTCCATAGTTCATATAAGACATTACTGCACCTGTTCTGCACCATCCTGTCTGTACCTCATCGATCAGGAGAAGCATATCGTTCTCATCACAGAATTTACGAAGTCCCTGCATGAATTCCATTGTTGCCGGATGTACACCGCCTTCGCCCTGTACCGGTTCAACCATGATTGCGATGGTGTTTTCGGTACATGCATCTTTGAATGCCTGCAGATCATTGTATGGTGCATAGGAAAATCCGTAAGTCATTGGTCCGAAGCCTACCTGGCATCCGTTTGCCGGCTGTCCGGTTGCTGACATGGCACCAAAAGTTCTTCCATGGAAGCCCATCTTTGCAGTTACGATATGATAACGGTTCGGTCCATATTTCTCAATACCATATTTACGAGCCATCTTGATCATTGCTTCGTTTGCTTCTGTACCGGAGTTCTGATAAAAGATCTTATCCATTCCAATTGTCTCGCAGACTTTTTCAGCAAGCAGTGCCTGCGGAATGGTGTATGGGTAGTTGAAAGTATGCATGATATCTTCTACCTGATCTTTAACTGCGGCTACAACCTTCGGGTTGCAGTTTCCTGCACTGTTTACTGCGATTCCTGCATAAAAGTCAAGATACGGTGTTCCGTTCTCATCATAGATATACATGCCTTCTGCTGTCTCAGCAAGGAAATCAAAACGCTCATATGTCTCGATCATGTACTTGTTTACTTTGTCCTTAATGTCCTGAAAAGTTAATCCTGTGTCTTTTAATTTCATTGCCGTGTCCTCCCATATCTTTAAGATAATAAAAAAAGCAAAGGCAGATTTCCGTTATCGGTAAGCGCCTTTGCTTTATTTTTGTGTATTATTTTGTACAACCATACAATATCACCGACGTTATTATTTGTCAATAGTTTTTTTACCAAAAAGATTTTTGTTGAATTTAAAAGACTTTTGAAGTTTTCTGATTATTATAACTCCTATATTATTTGTGCATTATATTGCACATTTTAGCTTGCTATAATATTCCATTTATTTTGCTATGTCATTCCGTTCTGTTATCGTTACTTCCCATGATAATCCAGGAAAAAGCAAGTACAGCAGACCCCTTATATTCACGTAAAATTTCCTAAAAACGGGTACAAAATCGGAGGCGGCAGGGGAACCGCCTCTATTATCCACTTGCATATCATTAAACTAGTCATTTTCATATAACATACCCAATAACCAATATGACAACATATTCGCATCAAAATCTTTGTTTTTCCAAAAAGTTGTTAAACACAAATTTCCATCCGGAAATACAATGCCTGCTGGTAGAATGTGACGCTCATGCACCTGCTGAATCTGTGTATCAATCATTTCCCGATAAACATTCGAAACTTTATCAACACATAAAACAAATGTAAGCGTTATTGCCGCTTTCCATTCTTCTTCCTGAAAATATGAACGTATAAGAGAATTTAAATATTCATCTGCTATATCAACATGTTTTCTTTTCATTTCCGGCACACGGATAAGCAATACAACATCCAGTGCAATATTCCCCTTATACTCTCGTAAATATGTATCTATAAACTCATTACTTTCCCATTCATATCGCTCGTAAAATCGGTATCCTCGTACATAACTGCCAGTTCTTATCTTTTCATTAAAACTGTCGTATGTTCTCCATTTTCCCAGATACTGGTCTGCCATACAATGATTGATTCCTTTATATTTCATTGGACTCCAGGTATATAGATTTTTCTGTATTTTCTCCTGTTTTCTCTTAGAATATTCTTCCTTCAGACTAATACTCTGTCCCAACATATGCAAAAAATACAGAGCAATTTCCACATCCCAAAAATGCATGATATTAGGATGATCCAGCTTAATACGCCCTATCTCTAAATCTTGAAATTGCCTTACCCACCCAAATTTTAGTGTATAAATTCCGTACACAAGTGATACAATACTCAAAGCAATCGCAAATATCTGACCTTTACGCATACTTGGATTCTTTGATAATGATAACTGCCATTTAAGATTTTGAACAGATACTTTCTCTCTCACCTGATATGTTTTTTTCTTCTTGAATAAAATATCTCCAATTGTTCTTTTTGATGGAAACCAATAAAAATATAAATTATTAATTATAACTAAAATTGCGACGCCAAAGCCTCCGCCCCAAATAAAGATTCCCACTCCCACCATAACAAGTAGAAAATATAAAACAATATCTGTAATAAGCCCTAAAAGCCACATTCTCTTTCCCTCACTAATATAAAACGATCTCTAATTTTTCTCTACAAATGTCTCGCCATCAAACTCAAGTTTATACTCCTTCCCTGTCTCTGATATATATCCGCAATATGCTCGTGCTTTGGCGTCAATTCCCTGGC
>ERZ1026854.1471-NODE-1471-length-14803-cov-14.895037_pt1 | contig 14803 bp, 25 predicted proteins | sample MGYA00380157_ERZ1026854 | MGnify/ENA primary metagenome ERZ1026854 (study PRJEB33269, sample SAMEA4719793) | human gut metagenome | biome: human-associated habitat; feature: organic feature; material: feces | place: Cameroon | collected 2013-10 ...
ACGTCTCGTGGGCTCGGAGATGTGTATAAGAGACAGCAATCATTCTGACCTCATTCTGCGTATAATATTAAAGCTGTCGCATACTACAATAACAATAACAATAACAATAACAATAACAATTATAATCAATTTATTTAAAAAGAGGACCTGACAATTCCATGGTGTAAATACGCCGAATTGTCAGGTCTTTTTAACGTATTCTAAGGACATACACAAACGTACGCTTTTATAAAGCATAAATAGCTTAACCGTTTTAAATACTACCTTTACACACATAGCATTTATAAATGTTGATTGTACTTAAACTTACTGTTATTACCATTTAACGTTATAGGCGTTGTTTCAAACACGCAGCCGTCCCTGTCTATATGTTCCGTCCAACCGACACCACCATACTGTTTCATCAACCGTTTGACTGCGGTTACGGTTAAACCGCCTATACAGCGTTCTATGTACGCAACCAACGGACGTTTATCTTCTGGTATACTATTCACATACACTTTACTGCCTGACTGCAACACTACTGCACAACCTTCCTGCAATAATACAGTTTCAGGAACACTTTTATCAAATACATAATAATGTAAACGCATAATAATCCTTTCTCTGTTAATTATAACACACATCTCCGACAATTACAAGCAAACAGCAGTAAATTTACAAACGCTATAAGCCTTGCGAACGTACTGCTGCTACTTACTCAATGATGCTTTACATTTGTCAAGGCATTTTTATACGTTTGTACGTGTTTTAATATGTGTGTGCGACATCTGCCTGTTTAAACACACATTCAGCGGTGTACACGCTTCGCTATCCAATTACATTTTTGGCTGTCTTAGTTGCATCTGACTGTTAAATCCAATATCCTGCGGTGCTACTGGCAGTTTCACTCCATTATACATTACTGTTTTATGACGTTGTGCACTATCACCGATATAACTACTTTCAGACTTGTGTACAACTCTTGTACTAAAACTTACAGATTTTTCACTATAGTGTACACTTTCTGTATTCACTTTACGCATTAAATTTTTGCACAATTTTAGTGCTTTAGGTGTGATATATAACCTTGCTACTGCAAGATTACTATTAGAGGTAATATACTGCAATATTACCTCCTCACGCTTTGCTTTTGTACACGCTACAATACTGAAACCACCGTGAGTTACTATAGTTTGATAAACTGATGGTGTATATGCTATTTGGGCATCCTCAGCACTTAACCACAAATGTGAACCAAGAAACACTAAATCTGACATGTTACGTGTATTTATACAATCTGTACATACTGTTAGCACAGCAATACGTTCAGCATTTAATAATGCTTGTTCGTAAACCTCGCTTGACATTGGTATATATAACAGTCCGCAAACACACACGCCACGAAAACTAAAATGATCAACAAATGAGAGACGTCCATCCATATAGCGTATATGAAAAAACTCTGTCAATTCATTCTGTGCAACAATATGCGTCTGTAACTTTATGCCCTCTACATTTTTTTCAAAAGACTGTAAAACAATAGCACTATCACAATCAAAAGCATTATACAAATCTTTAGTTTTTAAATTCGCTGTTGCAGCAACGCGGTTGCCCTGAAAACTTCTACTATATATATCTACAAATGTGTGCCAATCTTGTTGTACAAAATAATACATTGTACACAGTTTACGCAAACGTTCTGCGATGTAACTACAAGCATACTCATGCACATAAAACCACATACTATATACTAAGACAGTAAATAATTTCTGTCTTACTGCACTATGCTTTTGTACATTAGTCTCAATAGAACTGTATTTAAACATTTGTATTGCACTGCTACTGTTTAACACACTTGGCAATACGGTCATAATTGAATTACTTACTATCTGTGTTTTATTACTTTGCAGTACCTTTATCATCACATTGATATCCTTAGTTAACGCATAATCTACATTATTAAGTGTACATACAGCATAGGTATCACGCATATACACTTTTACTGCTACAGCTATAAGTGCTGACACCAATTTAATTTCATCCGCTTTTAACGTGTCTATCGCTCGCACATTCAAAACACACGGCATAATTCTATCTGTGAACTCAAGAGCAGAGTCCTTTACACTTGCGGTTTCTAATGTATTTACCATAGAATCACTCCTCTATAAGACATAACTCCATAATTTCGTTGCATCGTTACAGCACAGTACTTTTGTTTACATAATACCATGTAGTAACTTATAGGTGTTTTGGCTTATTCACGCTTAACGTAAATATACTACATATTACACAACGGAGTTTTAAATAATCATTTTATGTCTAATAGAGGTTTAAACGCATCTTAAACATTTCTTGTATAATAAATATTTATTTATTGTTATCTTCCTGTTACACTATTCGCTTACTCTTACAACTTCATATATAAAAGAAGTCCGTTTCGACGGCAACCGAAACGGACTCAAAAGAATATTAACCAGCCTTATTATAAGACATAAGAAAGGATTTGTCAAGTATGGAAAACCAAATACCACGCTATTACATTTATTATAGCACTGTGTTTTGTGTTGGTCAACTATTTAATGAAAAAACAATTTAAATATCGGTGAATTTTTGCTTAGTCTAACGTACTACATTATGCTTTATTACAGTTACTGTTGTTTGTCGTTAAACGTATGTAATCGTTATATTAGATCCTGACTCTCAAACAACGTAGAATAGCCGTTTGTATAATTTTAGACCTATAAAACAATCATTTTTGGCTACCTGCAGTCCCGTCTAAATCTGTATATGTTTTAGACATCCTTACGCCTTTCGGCATTTGTAGATATTGTGGTGCATAGAACTGTATTACAAATAAACTTACTGCATACGTACATCTACACCTAATGCTTTTAACTGTGCTGCAAAAAGGTTCTGTGCTTTCATACAAATCTCACATAACACTTCGACAGCTTGTTGCTCACTATCGTCATTTAACACCTGTACATATTTCATACGTTCCGTACGTTCAAGCACAAATGTACATATATTGCAACGCAGGCATTCCTTTAACATTACCAAAAATATTAGTGTTGTGTCTGCATCTATCGTATACACCTTTTTCAGCTTATATTGCAAATCAATAATGTCTACAAGCGTTTTCTTCTTTACACGATTATACTCCTGCAAATAGGCTTGCAACTCACTAACATTACACTTTTCAGCTGTCAGTTGCTTATGCGGTTTATGCTTAACAGCATCTGTATTTTCTGCTAACATAGCATACAAATGATCTAACATTTGCACATTTAAACGCAATTTAGACTTACATACAACGTAATCTACGCAACGAAACAACATACAGACCTTGTGATCTATTTTATTTACACTGTCCGCTGACACATAGGCTGTATACATCTGCTGCACCTGCTCCAACGTATATGTACCTACACTACCATAATTATAAGCTACGCTCGTTTGCAACATACGACACGCTCCGTTGCTATTCCTTTGCTGCAATTCTGTATACAATACTTCGGCTAACGGTATTGCCAACTGCGGTTTTGTGTTCTTATGCATAGGTTTCTCGGCTGTTTCAGGTATGTAATAATGCTTTCCTACCTGTATCACATCTGATAGCGCACCTTTTAAACAATAATTGCGTACTGTACGATCAGACATTTTCCACTTTACAGCACACTCGTGTACCGTCATATACTGCATATCAACACCTCTACGTCCTATTATAACACATAACATTGTGCTGTGCAACTTATCTCTGACACTTTCCTGTGCTGCAATGCCATTGTATTCTACATAAACAGTCATTTTGTGTTTTTCTTCTTTGAAACGCTACATAACATTATAAACGTACATACAATTATTACATACGCACACTTTATTCTCTTTACACGTATTCTGTGTCTACATTTCTTATAAAGCAAATAAAAACGGCGTACTACTAAACAAAGTATACCGTATTTTTAACTTACGTCACCTCTTTAATACACCTATTAAATTCTGCTTACATACACCCCTGTACCACAATAACGTTTTACTTGTGTCTGCAAAACATTTACTGCACGTGACATGATATCTGGCGTATATAATTTTTCTAACTGGGCAACATTTATAAGCGGCATTTGTCCTCCTGTGAAAATAGAATCAAAATATAACTGTGGTGCTGTCTGATAGCATGCGTTACAATACTCATTTGCCTTACGCACTTGGTTTACAAAATCCGTATTAAATGGTTTTGCTTTTATACGCTTTTTACACTCTGCTACAGACATATTCATCGGATAATCTTGCCGAATGTCCGAAAATAAGCTTGCTTCATTATCAAATTCTATGCAAAACTCAAGTAAAAAAATATGTGGTTTTCATCCCATAGGCATGCCTATGGGTTTTTCGCCACTATTTTATAACCCAAATAGTCCGCTTTTAAACAATACCCATCAACAACCCACTTTATTTGATTTCCCTTACTATACATACTGCTTTTTACACGGTACGCACGCGTCACATTAAACACAGGTATATTATCTGAATTTAACATCATCATATTTTAACGACTCCCCAGGAAAGCGTATCCAACAAAAATCCTCATTTTGCACGCCATGCGTTACTTCAACTATACTTAACGGATCATAACAGCTTAAACCTAAGTCCTCTAATAACTGTTTACAGTTGGCACGTGTTTTCGGAAAGCAGCGTGATTCCAAAAAATCCTCAAAATCCTCTATACTTGCTGTCTGACAAACACCAAATGGCAGTAAAACCACTATGTCACCATAATTTTCAAATTCAACTTCGTTTGTTTTATAATCATACCATATACGTGAATACAACATATCTTTATACATAACATCTATGTACGGTACTTTATTCCTATTCATTACAACTACCTCAGTTTAAAAATTACGTAATCAACTTTCTGTTTTAACTATATATGAATGCATTTATTTTTGCAAGTAGCAAAATACACAAATTTTATTTGAAATAGGTTACATGGATTACAAATACATGTTGTTTTTTCACATTATTTCAACATTAATCTGCTACTATGATTGTTACAACGTATGTATCGTCAAGATATTCGAGTACCCAATCCCCCAAGAAATAATCTTCGGGGCATGTGCAGTTTATTTCACTACCGTCTTTGAAAATTACAGCCTCGGTATAAGGCTTTTCTGTTTCTTCACAGATTACAAGTTTGATGTCGATTTCGATGTCATCGCTGAATCTAACGGTTTCCGAAATCGTTTCACCTCTTTTAAAGCCATGGATATTATAAATCTCGTCGCCTGTGAGTTTTAAGAGCCGATTAATAAAATCCGCTCTTTCTGTTGGTATTGTGAGTATTTTTGCGTGTGTCATAATATTCTGTCCTTTCATCTGAAACAAATGACAAAGCGGTCATCAAGAATGGATTCGATGACCGGCTTTACCTGCTTGTTGAAGTCAAGACCGCCACATCCACAACCAACAGGCGGCAGCAACACTTCAGTCCAGTTGTTTGCGTTTGCAAGTGCAACAAGCTCTCGACAGCTCTGTTCAATGAGTTTTATGTCAGAGGAGTCGTGCCAGTGATTCTTTGTCGGGAAAGAAATCACGTGCTTATTGTCGTAAATGCCAAGGTCGTATACGTGATTGCCGTTTCTGTTAAGCATCTGACCAAGCTTGTCACTAAGCTGATATCTTGTGTTTGCTTCTTTGGCGATACCTGCACCCATCACAGCTCCGGTTCGGCAAACGATACCGTTTGTTGTGACACAGACAGCATCTGCACATTCATCAAAGATATTTCCTCTTTTTTCAATACGCATTAACATTCATCCTTCAATTATTACATTATAACACAGCTACTTGATAACGTCTTTAAATGCTGTTATAAAATCTTCACGTGTATGCCAGTACTCATTCTTTGTTTCTATCCAATAAGCCTTTTTATGTGTACGTACATACTCAACAACTTCCGGTGTCACTACATCTGTCTGAAAAAACTTAATACTGAAACCACGGATACACCGTTTATCATACGTTCGCACAATTACCATAAACTACACACCTTCACCTACTTTGCACTACGCAACTCAATGCGTGTCTGCATTAGCACTCTACCTAAAAGATTTAGTCCTTTCCAATAGGCTACATTCAATCTATCAGGGTCGTGCATAGCCAAGCCAATTCCCCATATACGATCTGATACGTCACATTCAGCTAACAATGCATTATCTGTTGCAAGCAGTAGCTGCTTCAACAGTTCATTCTGTGCAAATTTGGCATACACGGCTTTATGTACTACTTCATAGCGTGCATCTGCCCACACCTCATCAACATAGTTACGTACACATTTGCCAAATGTCCTTATCAGTGCAGCATCATTTGTCTGCATAATACGCTGTGCCACTACCGTATCGCCAAACAGCACGGCTTTACTGTACATCATGTACTGTTCCACCGATGTATACGTTATGTTTGCTACTGTGAAACTACACTTATACCAATTACTCAAATAGCCGTTAGGTCCATTAGGTTTATTAAAACATATAATCGGCGTATCCGACTTTGGTTTATTTTCGTTTACCAAAGGTACTTTTTCGTTCGTGCTCAGTTTGTTTCCGCACAATGGACAGTACCTAAACTGCATCTCACCTGTATTATCATTCAAATTCCCTTTAAATACAATAGAGGTAACTCCTAAAACATCACTAACTGCAACCTTACGGAAATCATAACCACCGTTACACAATTTACATTTATCCAATTTCAACAACCTTTCATATCTTCCTTAACTTTCGTTCCATTCATTAGCGTTATGCTGCTTTGACAACCATACCTGAAAAGAAACTACATCACTACGTGGCATTACAACATTCATACTCGCAGAGGTTCCTATGTATCTATCCTCTTTATAATAATGAAATAGACTTGTAGCATATACACTTGGACGTTTTGTTGCGTCATCTGTATGATACACGTTTCCATGGTATTTACATAAATTCTCACGCCAAGTGTTAAATGCATCACCAGCACGTGTTGCAATAGCTGAATCACACTCATAATATATTAGATTCCCTACTATCAACTCAGCCAACTCACGCTCCGTCATATTTTGCATAATATATTCCATATTTGTCATAACAATACCGCCTTGACTTACGTATCATACATAAAGCATTCATGATATACTACTGTTGTATTATCCTTGTCATCTACAACATCCACCCATGCATCCAGCACAGTATGATTTTTACACAAAGTCTGTATGTGCACCTTTGCTTGCTCCAACGTATCCTGTGCAGTTGTTATGGTGCACAACCACGGTTTTGTGTCACCTTCATCAAAAATGATAGCGGATACCCAATATGCCGTATATACATTTTCTGTATTTGACACATTCACTTTGAAATTATCAATATCAATACCAAATTGTTTTGGTATATCACAGTAAATCCATTCGTCCCCAAGATATTCCTCGGACACCGTACATATCTTTTCATAGTACTCTGCAATATAATATACATCTTGTGCGTGTTTTTTCAAAATCACATACGTGTACGTATCTGCATCATCGGCATCATCGGCATCATTAGCCCCATTTGTAATATCATATAAACTACCTACCACTAACTCAGCACCAATGCGTACACGTTTTACACATATCTGTCGTTTTGGGTCATAATATGCAGCTAATACTACATACGGCACGCGGTGCACTTTCGGTTCTTCTATTTTGTCAACGTGCTTTTTAATATATCGCTCTATTGTTTTTACCATAACAAATACTCCCCACTATGCACTAAATCTATTCATGCCTATTGTATTGCTTAATACACCGTTATGATTTTGCCTCTATTATAGTCCGGAATGTTTTCATTCAGTGTATTGCTGTTTACAACAATTTCTAACACAGACCAACATTTTCCTGCTGCAAAAGCATACAAGTCTTTAGCTTCACCGCGCCAAAGAATCACATTGTGCTGATCCTTAACCAGAATTTCTCTGTGTTCCGATGCTGTTCCTTTTTCATAAATAATCTCTGCTACTTTATCCAAGTGCATTTTTACACACACCTTCCAATCTTTCACTACAGTACAAAACTAAACTAACACACTGTTACAATTTTCTACCTGTTTTCACTGCATCCTTTGCTATAATATCTTTATAAATGTCTTGCTCTGCCTCTGTCATATCACGTGTATCGTTCAAATACACAGTAAAATCCGTATCCTCGGCATCAATACACACGTTCTTTCCGTGTACGTCTATGTGCAACATACCATCATGCATACACGTAATTTTGTATCTTTCACCTTCAGTTACTACTGCATCAGTATGTTTTGCAATCACAAAATTCATCATGCACATACTTAATTCCCCTTCAACCTAAAACGTAGCTCCTCCAACAAATTATCATTAGATACATCTTCCAACACATCATCTTGTGCCGTAATAACAATGCGATATACTGTATAATCCCTATCATATATTCGGTCACCATCTACATTATCAATGACAAACCGTCCACTCTGGTCGTTTACGATGCAACCGTCATGTATATCTATGGTCGCTATCGTTTTGTGCCGTTCATTCTGCAATAGCAAACGCTGTCCTTCGGTTGTTGCATCAATATCCTGTGCGGCACTTATTATATCAAGTACACGACTGTACGCTTGCCTTTCCGGGGTCTTTGCCGATTTATAAAGTTCTTCTACCTGCTCAAACAGTTTGTCTGCGTCTATTAACCGCATATTACTCTCCTTTCTAACAATAAAAACACAATTAACTATCCTTAATGTTCTGTGCAACTTGTTCTGCAGACTTATTTTCATAAATTGGTGTGTCATCTGCATGCATAATCTGATATGCATATAACTTTATAGGTTCCTTAATTTCAACCTTGTGTCCATTAATAACTGCATATAAGCCTACGTATTTTATGCCTTTCTTCTCTTCCACACATTTATTAACAAGCGTTTCTGCTTCTTTCATTACTTTGCCAAAACCATATATCGGCTTCATATATAACACTTCCTTTAAAACAATCTATCAAGCAAATTTTGTCTCATAAAAACACCTTACATTATTTATCTTCATTTTCATTTTCATTTTCATCTTCATCTTCATTTTTATCAACAGCAACATCAAGTCTCGAACTACATCGTTCTATCAAACTTTGATTTCTCAAAGACGGAATAAGCTCTCGGTCACATACGAATAAGACTTTATAAATAATTGAGTTCCGAACTGTCTCTATAACACGTCCGCCTTTTGTTTTCATTTCAGAATGCAACGTTGCTTTATTTTTACGCATACATATTTCCTCTTACCTTGTTAACGCCAATTCCTTTATTTTTTATGTTGTGTCTTCATCAAAAACGATTTCTACGTCTTCAATTTACTTCGCGTCTACCATTTGCCAAGTTTTCCTTGAACAACTGCGAAGATGGCTACAGTTGCTCCGAGGTGACACTTCTGTATCATATTGGCTACAATGATATTCTGTGCACTTTATTCCTTCACAAAACGGTAAGTATGCAACTATAAAACGCTTTAATTTCGCAGTTTCAGACCGCCAAACTTGTCGTACATTCTTAAAATATGAATACTGCATTTCTCCATTTTCATGATCGTTCTCATAATATGTAGAAAGCAGATAATCACATTCACAAACCATATCGCGAATAGTCCACTTGTTTATTTTCGCCGCCATACTCAAATAATCAACGCCCAAACTTTGCATTAGATTATTATATCGTTTTATAGCCGAATTCATATTAAGATTTTTCATCAGTCATGCTCCTCCGCAAACAGTAAAGTTATTTTAATAAATTCGTATATTAGTTAACCACTTCATCAAGCATCTGCTCTTTCGCTATAGCAAGCAACACGTCGTGTTCATTCACGTATTCCTCATTTATTACGCCATCGAGCAACTTGTTCAACTCAATGCCTAAACGCTTACCCGGCTTATACCCGAGCTTTAACAAATCATTACCATTAACCGCTAAATCTTTTAACGTAAAACACTGCTGCTCCTGCACTACTTCATCAATTATTGATTCTATAGCATCAAACGTATGTAAACGTGTACTATCATACACAGCCTTCTGTCCCTTGGTATCTGCACGTTTAACGTTCAGCAATCTGCGTAACTGCTTCTCACCAAGCTTATTCAACCAACATTTTACACACTTCTTGCTCGGTTCAATAGTTGTATCGTGATAAAATACCAACTGTACAACATTCTCCCGGGTGTCATTATCAAAACGCAAACGCTTCATAATAACGTCTGTCATATCTGCTCCTATGCATGCATGCTGCTTAAAATGCCGTGTACCGTCTACATCGTCCTGATAAGAGTGCGGTTTTCCTATATCGTGAAAAAATACAGCCAAACGTACTGTTAAATCATCTGAAATACACTGCTCCACTGCACGTACAGTGTGCATAAACACGTCATAACTATGATACGGGTTATTCTGCGGAAAGTCCATCATAGCATTTATTTCCGGTATGAATAGTGCAAAAACATATGGGTATTTTAGCAACATATCACTAAACTTAGCTGTCTGTACTATCTTACACAACTCACTACTAATACGTTCTACTGCAATATTCTGCAAATTAGTGTATAACGAACGTACGGCTTGCTCTGTTTCGGAATCTATAATAAAATCAAGCTGTGCTGCAAAACGTATTGCTCTTAATATACGCAAAGCATCCTCATTAAATCGATCCTCAGCGTTTCCCACACATTTTACACACTCGTGCAAAAGATCGTTTAAACCATCAAACGGATCGATTAATGCACCTAATTGTGGGTTATATGCCATAGCGTTTATTGTGAAGTCACGACGCTTTAAATCCTCTACAATATCATCAGTAAATGTGACACTATCCGGTCTGCGGTTATCCGTATATGCACCATCTATACGATATGTTGTACACTCATAAGCCTCTCCGTCAATCACTACTGTGACAGTGCCATGCTGTAACCCCGTTGCTATAATACGGTAATCTCTGAATATTTCAAGCATCTGTTTTGGTGTTGCCGACGTGCATATATCCCAATCATGTGGGGTTCTGTTCAATAAACTGTCGCGTACACAACCGCCGACAACATGTGCTGCATAACCCTTAGCCTGCAATGTCTGTATAATCGTTACGGCATTTGCAGGTATTTGTATTTTAAATAGCATTCATAATCACTCTCTCATTCACCGAAGCAACAAAATCATTTATCTTTTTATAATCAGGTCTATCAGGCAAACTTGTATTATTTCTGGCGTATTCTACACGTTTTTCATACTCGTTGACCATTTCATAAAATTCAGGTATAGGCTGCTTGTTATCATCCAGAAATTTGCCGTTACGTATATCCATAAGCAGGTCATGTTCTGCTTCTCTATATGTAACTATCTTCTCTTTTTCAAGTATATCAAGACACATCATATATAACCTAATAAGATGCATCATGTGTTTACCAAGTTTATTATGTTCTATTGCCTTGCTGTTTCTTGCACCAATATGCTGATAGGACTTAATTATATTTTTCAGTTCTGCCCACATTTCTGTATAATCACGTACAGGATAATGCTTTAAATTGACATCCATAAACACCTCTGTTTCCATTTCGGGATTAATCGCTTTGTCAATAAACAACTTTATCTGTCCCGCAGGCACGCCGTATTTCTCTTCAAAGCTTTCGGAAACATGTTGCAACGTATTATAAATATAGTTTTCAAGCTGTTCCTGCCCTACAAGGCGGTTTGACTTATTTTCAAGTCTGCGGAGCTGTGCTGTTGCATACCCACCGAATGAATACGATGCTTTCTTTGACAAAAACAAATGTGCATTATCAATAAGCTCCTGCCCAATCGGGTGTACATAAAAATAATGTTCGGGCTTATTTCCAAGCATTTCAATCGTATTTGGATTTACACTGCTTAACAATGATACCAATTTGTTGAATGCATATATAGTCGTATCTGTTGCCTCATTGGTAAACTGTTCAAACGTTTCGTTTGTCAGTATCTGTCGTTTACTGTTTAGTGTACAACCGCGTATATCAAGATCACTCGTTTCAATATTCGTTCCATACGCATGCGAACCACCAAGCGTTAAAAGTATAACGTTGTTGCCGAGGTTCTTATCATTCTTTAAAAAAGCGTATTCTTCAGTTTTAAGCTTTGCTTTTATCTGTTCAAGTGTCATAGAACATGCCCCTTCCATTGCTTCCATTGCTTTCGTTACTATCCACATACATAACAGGTACCGCTGGAAAAATCAAGTGGTTTTCACTCTATTTGTATGTTTGCACAAAAATAAATACATTTATTGTGCATTGTCACATACATAAGCTTTACTGTGTTTATAAAAATAACGCACATAGGGTAAAACCCATATATGCGTTTAAGTTTTTGAACAGATTTCTGTATTGTATAGGTTGGATTCACACCTGCATTTTGTCGTTAAGCTACTATAAAATTAATATTCCCTGTGCACGTAAGGTTGCGAACTCTTCTCTTGTAATTAACACACATTTTAGACCTGCACTACTATTGTGCTTTTCAAACTCTTTGGGCGTTTTATCAGACATCAAATCAAAACTGATATAAACAACTTCACCTGTTTTTTTGTCAATCTTTTTATAACAATAGCAATGTGCTTCCATATTATACACCCCTCATATAAATTAGTGCAGTTTTACTGTTTTATAGTACGCATCTGCATAAATTCTTTGAGCGTCACAATGTTATCGTAATCATCAGTGATAACATAATTCGGGTGGCACTGCACAAACAATTCAAATGTTTTATAATCATGTACATCTTCTGGCAACTTCGCCAAATCTTGATAATTCCAACTGAAAGTACCATTTAGATGCCGCGTGCCGATACAATATATATACGAAAAGTGACTTATCGGACAACATTCCATAGCACCCATAACATCGCCTTGCAGCAACTCAGACAGCAACGCATCTGTTATAAGCGTACCTTTATTGTTTGCAACAAAGGTTTCTAACATTACTTTTGTTTGTGGATATAGTTCATTTTCCCAAAATGTGACAAGTTTATTGTATTCTTTCTTCTTTGTATTATCTACCAACCAATAAGTTTTGAGCATACGCACACTTCTTTCCTATTATACTACTTTACAGATTTCGTGGAATCAGCACCCTTATTTATTGATTCTGTCTGCATAAGTGTTTCGTCCATTAAATACGCATCTGCACGTCCTGCAGTTACGCAACATGCATACGCTATTATACCTGTACATACCCCAATTACAATTAATATTAGCAGTAACAACATATAATCACCTCTACATTAACTGTATTGAATGTCTACAATACAGTTGTTAAAACATACAACGTGTAGCATTAACTGCGTGCTATTATTAACATAATAATACAAACACGTTATACAACTCTTACGCAAAAATAAAAAATAAATATAGAAAACAACACAAATATATGTTATAATATCATTAAAATACGTAAAAACTGTACTGCTTAATTAAGGATGTGTTGTATGCAATACACTATAAACTGGGATAACTCTGAAAACGTATTTGTTCTTCCAGATACTGTTATGAAATATGTACCAATAGCCAGCGGGAAGGCTTTGAAAGTGCTACTATACTTAGCTGCCTGCAAAAAGATCACAACTGAACAAATACCGCAAATAGCCCCAAAACTTGATAATACTATGTCAATAGAAGATTTTGAAGATTCCCTTTATTTTTGGGAACAACTTAATATCATTACGCACTTTAATATGTATACCACAGAAAATACAGAAAATACAACAACTCCAACTGAAACTATACATAATATACACACAATTACACCGAAAAACCATACAAATGAGAGTCTTATGCGTGCCACAAAACTACTTTCTGCATCTGAAATAGCAAACAAAATAACATCTTCACCACAATTAAAGCATTTAACTTCCAGTGCTGAAACTATACTTGGAAAACACCTTAACAATACCGAAAAACAAACTCTTATATGGCTACACGAATACCATGCACTAAATGTAGATGTCTTGTTAATTTTAATTGAATTTTGCAAAAGCATCAATAAAACACACATTAACTATATTGAACGCATAGCTACCACATGGGCTACTAACGACATCCGAACACCTATACAAGCACAAAACGCAGTGCAACAAATGCAGATATATTACACGCTCGAAGGTAAAATAAAAACACAACTTGAACTGCATCGTGCCTTTACAGAAAAAGAACATAACATAATAGCTTCTTGGGCTAATTCAGATATTTCAATAGATATTATTACAATGGCATATGAAAAAACAATACAAACCATAAATAAAGTTTCTCTACCATATATGCAAAAAATAATAGCAGTTTGGTCCGAAAACAATTTAACTACACGTAATGCTATTACTACCTACGAGCAAGATTGTGCAGTTAAAAAACGAAATACAATAAACTGCTCTGAAAACTCATACGATCTTAACAAATTATTAGAACATGCCAAAAAACAAATACTAAAATAACCCTGTTTAGAACCATACATTGCTTCGGTTGCTTGCGCATTTTGCGCAACATTACAGTTATGTTCCGATATAGAAATTGCGGTATATTGCGGTTCGTTACGGTTCGTTACGGTTCGGTATGCTTCGGTATGCTTCGGTACTTTACGTACATTACATTTATTTACTTCGGTTACCGCAGTTACCGAGATTACCGATAACAATAACAAAAACATTACTACATTTATTTACTTCGGTTACCGAACTACATACATTGCTTCGGTTGCTTGCGCATTTTGCGCAACATTACAGTTATGTTCCGA
>ERZ1026854.1472-NODE-1472-length-14793-cov-3.577690_pt1 | contig 14793 bp, 6 predicted proteins | sample MGYA00380157_ERZ1026854 | MGnify/ENA primary metagenome ERZ1026854 (study PRJEB33269, sample SAMEA4719793) | human gut metagenome | biome: human-associated habitat; feature: organic feature; material: feces | place: Cameroon | collected 2013-10 ...
CGGCAGCGTCAGATGTGTATAAGAGACAGTAATAATCCCCATAACGATACTATCGAGGCCTATAAGGAAAAGCCCGCTTCCAATCATGATTCCCTGTATCTGGTCATTTTCCAGATTCATCGGAATCAGAAACAGAATAAATCCCAGCAGGAGAAATGCGGTAAAAATCCAGATGTCGCCTTTATCAGTGAGAGGAATATAGGATTTCGTCAGCCAGTCATATTTGACAAGCACATAATCCCCCGGATCGCTGTTGTTGTAGAAGATCGGAATCTTATCGCCCTCATCCGGAACATTCTCTTCCGAAAAGACTTCATCGGTAACCGGAGTATAGACCGTTCCGGCTACGTTATACCTTAAAGTAGCCGAATAGTGGTAATAAACATGATCATCGCTGTCTTCATGTTTGTGTTCATCCAGGGAGACAACCCGTGCAGACCAGGCGGAATAGTCCTTATACTTTGCTCCATAAGAAAAGCGATAAAACACTCCAAGATACAAAGCACCGGCGGTTAAGAATGCCATAACGGCAGCAATAATGTAAATAGTACTTTTTTTCACATATCTTTTTACAATCATAGACCTTCTCCCTGTTTCAATGCTAACGTCCCTAAAAATTATTGTAGCATTTTATCGGGAAATAGACAAAGGTTTGGTTAAAAGTTTGGTTTTTTATGCGAATTAGTTTGCTTGAACAAAAGCTGATACTTAGGTAAAATATACGTGGATTAGTTTGTGTAGTGACAGAAACGTGCATGCTATCGATATGATCGGGCTGTCAGCAGCCGGTTATTGAGAGGGACAAAAGGATGTCAGAAGGAGAGAATGCTGTTATGAAAAAATTAAAAGAAACAGGTATTTGCCATAAGGGGAATGCGGCAAAGAAAAAGATGTCTCTTAAGCAGAAGGGAAGGCGGATTTTTGCAATAGCGCTGTCATTTCTGATGGTAAATTCCGTTATAGATTATCCGGGAGCTGTATTGGCAAATGCAGCGGAAGATCTGCATAATTATACAATTACGTCTATTGAGGAGTTGGACGAAGATGTGAAATGTCAGGTACTGCCTTATGGGACGGAGGAAAGCGATATCGTATTTCCCGACAGTCTGGAGGTAGCGGCAGAGTATACTGTTTATGAGCAGATATCTGAAAATACCGTATCCGATAACAATTCCGGAATCAAAACAAAATCAAAAACAGAGAACATTACCATAGAGGATATCACGTGGAAGCTGGATAAGGATCAGAGTGATTTTGATGTCTTTACCGGCAGTGAAGAAGAGCTGGAGGATTGCGGTGGTGCGTACTATGTCTATACAGCTGTTATCCCCCAAAAGGATAAAGCCGGCAATACCTATACACTGGCAGATGGAATTGCGCTGCCTGAAATAGAAGTGCTGGTAGGTGATAGCAATGCTGAGATCATGACTCTGTCCAACGAAGATGTACTGGATGTTTCCACGCTGGAAGCTAAAAGTATTACCTTTGGCGCCGGTTATTCTGATTATATCGTCATTGATCAGGATAATGTTAAGGACTTTAATGGGAAAACTCTGACAGGAACTACCACAAAGGGTATTTTCATCAGCGAGGGTGTGAAGGTTGATCTGACAATCGAGGATCTTAACATCACAAAATCTGAGGACATCAGCTCCTGTATCAGTGTCGGCTATGGTGCTACGTTGAATCTCACTGTTAAGGGGGATAATACGCTGAAAGCAACCGGCTGGGGCGGAGCAGGTATTGAGGTCATGGGACAGAATAAAGCGACTTTGCGGATTACTTCAGCCAGTACAGGTACACTTAACGCTGTTGGCGGCTATGGCAGCAAACAGTTTGGCAGTTATGGTGGTGCCGGAATCGGTGGAATGGCAAGGATTACCAGTGATATTAGAGAGATATACGTCGGCGATATCATTATTGAGGGAGGCACGATCAATGCTGTCGGCGGCTATCAGGCAGCCGGTATTGGAGGCACGATTGGAGAAAGTGGTGCCAATATCACGATCACAGGAGGTACAGTCAATGCCACAGGTGGTTCATATGGAGCCGGTATCGGTGGAGGATTCAATGGTAATGTAGCCTCCATTACTATAAGTGGTGGTACGGTCACAGCGAATGCTGGGGAAAAGGCTGCGGCAATCGGTGTAGGCCGAGATCAGTCAATTCATCAGTATGCGGTACTTCCTTATAATACTATCCGTATAACCGGTGGAGATGTAACTACCAACGGCAATATCGGTTATGGAAATGTTTATTTAGCTGTTCCTGACAAGCCGGGTACGATTGAGATTTCTGAAAATGTCGCTCTTAACCTGAATGGTGAGATTACATTAGGAAGCGATGATATTACAAGTTCCGGGAAATATACGCTTAATTTTACAATCTATGATGGCGTCTTAACAAAGGACACAACGGCAAAAATCACATATGGTGATAACAAAGTGATAACGGAAAGTACGAAGGTTTCTATTTCACATTACGGAAAAGCAGAAGGAAGTGTCAGCTTTATTACCAGGGGCAGCTTTGTAGGTAATCAGACCTTTGTTTTTACGATAGATGATAAAGTATATCAAAAGACTGTAGAAGTCAATAACAGCTCATCAAAGATCAATATTGAGGTCGGTACACCGCTTTACCCGGTGACGTTGGAGTTTTATGGTGCAGCAATCAGCAAGGATCTGGCCGTTTCTTCCATAACCGTAAAGCAGGGCGATAAAGATCTTTCAGCGGATAAGGGGGAATTTTATGCTCCTTCGGCTATCAGTTATAACCGGTATGGCTATGGTACGATGCTCTGTTATCTTCCCCAAAACAGTGGCAATACTGAGATTTCCGTGACATCGGCCGACTTAAATGATGGGAATGCTATGACTATGTCCGAACAGACGGTTTCTACAGACGGTGATAATGTCATTACCATGCTTACAACAGAGGATACTCTGCTCGCGGTTACGGCAGAGGTGTATGGTGATTCTGCGATTATTCACGCGGAGACAAATAAGAAGGGGGATCGTCTTTGTTGTCATTATGCACCTAGTGACACGCCGATTACTTCCGTAGACGGATTTAAAAATGCTTCCGCTAAAGAAATAAAAGATATCAACAATGGTTCGGTGGATATCACGATTGACAATTTAGAGAAAAACAAAAGCTACGAGTATTATTTTATAGTAGGCAATGCTGGCCTGAGTAGTCGTACGCTATCCAACATCGTCCACCTGACTCTTACAACGTCAGCAGAGGCAGAAGTGATAAAGGCTGATGGAACAAGTACACAATATGCCACCTTTGATGCTGCAGCCGAGGCAGCTGCAAAGGAGACAGACTGTACTCTAAAACTGATAAAGGATGCAAAAACATTAGGAAACGTATCTTTAAACGGAGAGTTTACACTTGATTTAAACGGGAAGACCCTTAAAGCAACAGCATCCAGGAATAGTTATACCCTTTTGATAAAAGGAAAAATAACGATTCAGGATAGTGTCGGCGGAGGTAAAATTACAGGTAATACGTTTGGTGGTCTGATACGTAGCCAAGAAGATGCAAGCCTTACAATCCTTAGTGGAATTTATGAATGTACTGCTACTACTTCATCAGCGGCCACGCTGTGCTGGGTCGATAAGGCTGATTTATCTGTGCAGGGAGGAGTATTTAAAAGCGCCAGGTATTCCATGGAAATATGGGGGCTGACTAAGGATGCGTTAAGTAACAGCAAGATTGGACTGTCCGGAGGACGCTTTTGTAACGGTATATCACAACGGAACAAAGCTGACTATGCAACCACAAGCCAGCTATTGGCTCCCGGTTATGCTTATCAATATATGTCCGGTGACAACACCGGAAAACTGACAACCGGAGATATAGGTAATACAGATGATGTTGAGATTGTACCGGCAAACCTGCAGGGAAGCCTGATCGTCACAGCGGATACTGTGTCTGCCGGAGACACATTGACTGCCAACTTTACAGTTGATACCAGTAAATGGGTAAAAGACAGTGCAATCGGAAATTATACCTATACATGGTATCGTGTAGGCGAGAGCGCGGATACTGTCCTTCAGACAAAAACTGCTGCCACTGATACAACCGATACCTATACGCTTACGGAAGATGATATTCACAGTCAGATTTACTGCGTCGTTACGACGGAAAAATGTGGTGGAAACGTAACATCCAATGAGATAACGGTTCCCGGACTGTCTATCGGTGGGGCTAAGGTTACACTTTCTGAGGAGAACCTTCCTTATAATGGAAAGGAACAGACCCCGACAGTCACAGTAGAGATAGATGGAAAAGCATTAACAGAAAATACCGATTATAAGGTTACCTATATCAATAACAAAAATATCGGTACTGCGACCGTGAATATTATAGGAAACGACAAATATGAGGGTTCCGTTTCCAAAGAATTTAATATTACAAAGAGGAGTGTGATCGTTTCCGGGATTACAGCACAGGAGAAAATCTACGATGGCACGACCGAGGCCAAATTGAACTTTGACCGGGTGAAGCTTGATGGTGTGTTAGAACGTGATGACCTGACTGTGAGCGCCACAGGTACATTTTCCGATGCAAAAGCAGGAGAGAATAAGACGGTTGCAATCACAGATCTGACCCTTGGTGGTAAAGATATGAAAAATTATATGCTGGAGGACAGTGGGCAGCAGACTACCACCAATGCTACGATCAAGCCAAAAACTGTCACATTGGAATGGAGTGAAAATACTGCCTTTACTTATAATGGCAGCAAGCAGAGTGTGACCGCAACGGTAAGCAATGCAGTTGGAAGCGACAGCTTTGCACTTTCTTATGAAAATAAGGACACAATCACAAATACGGCAACAGAAGTCGGCAATTACACGGCAAGGGTCATTTCACTCGACAATGACAACTATACGCTTGATGGCACAACCGACATTTCGAAGGAATGGTCTATCAGCTATGCGACAGCAGACGATGCCACACTTTCCGGAACAAAGGGAGACGATGGCTGGTATAAGGGAGCCGTTACCCTGACACCGCCGGCCGGTTATACCATTTCAAATGATGAAAAGACCTGGCAGGATACCTATACGATAAATGTGGAGGGAACAAAACAAGTCAGATATTACCTGAAAGATGGAAATGGCGGCATTACGGATTCAAAGATGGTGGAAATAAGGATTGATTCCGTTCATCCGACCGGAGAGATCAAGATAAAAGATAACAGCTTTACAAGCTTATTAAATACCATCACCTTTGGGTATTTCTTCAAGGAAACAGTCAGTGTGAGCATCACGGGAGCAGACGCGGGTAGTGGTGTAAAAACCATTGAATATCAAAAGGCAGCAGGAACAGATAGCTACAATGCAGATGGAACCTGGATCAAGGGCAACAGCTTTACTGTAGAACCAAGTGAAAAATTTATTGTTTATGCCCGGATTACAGACGAAGCAGGCAATCAGACGATCATCAATTCCGAGGGCGTTGTGGTTTATAAAGATGTAGCGGCAACTTCAGACATCAGCTTTACCAAAACCTCTGCAAAAGATCTGGATGCAGGTTTTACCTTGAATGGCAATACAGTAGCCAATATCATAATGAATGGAGCCGATCTCGCAGCAGGCAGTTACGCCGTAGCGGATGACAGACTGATATTTCAGGCTGGCTATCTGAATACGCTTGCGGCAGGAACCTATACAATGACCGTCTCTTACAATCCGCTTGGAGAGATTTATAAAAACGGTACCAGCGCAGGTGATGCACCGCAGACGAGTGTCATTACACTGACCGTAAAAAAAGCAGATCTGACGGTTTCTGCTGTTCCGGCAACCACATCTGCCACATACAGTCCGTCAGCATCATTGAATGATCACTTTACCCTGATGGGAGGAAGTGTGAAAGCAACTGTAGATGGTGTGGAAACAACAGTGAACGGAACCTGGAGCTGGCAGGATGGTAATTTTACTCCGACAGTACGAAATGATGGCTATACGGCAGTATTTACCCCGGCAGACAGTGCAAACTTTAATAGCGTGACAGCAACCGTTTCTGTGACCATTACAAAGGCTGTTCCGGTCATTACTGAAGTCCCGAAAGCTTCGGAGATTACCTATGGACAGCTGGTTCGCGAAAGTAAATTATCCGGTGGAAGGGCTCAAGTAGCAGGAACTGATGTAGAAGGAACATTTCAATGGGATGAATATTTTGGAACGCCGACGCATTTACATGATAGCGAAAGCGCAGAATTTACCATTATCTTTAATCCTGATGATTCGGTAAATTATGAAAATGCTGCCTGTAAGACCAAGATAAAAATAAATCAGGCCGAGAACGCACCTTACATGCCGGAAAATAGTATGACAGCCGATCATAATGCAACAACCGTAAGAGAGATTCCGCTGCCGAAGGGCTGGTTCTGGAGAAGCGAGGATGCCGAAAAAACTCTGAATGTCGGAGAAACCGTGACGGCGACCGCTGACTATCATATGTATAATACGGGAAATTATAAAAATGAGACGGTACAGGTCAGCATTACAAGGCCTGCACATATCCTGGTAGCAATACCCCAAAAAGATGCGGGCTGTACGGAAAATGGAAATACCGCATACTGGAAGTGCGCATTGTGTGACAGATATTTTTCAGATGAAAACGGAACGACAGAGATTCCAACTGGCAGCTGGATCATTCCTGCAACCGGTCATACTTTTTATAAGGAACCGGTTGCTTATGTACAGCCGGATGCCCAAAAGAATGGCTCCGTCACCTATCAATGTCAGGTATGTGATGAAACCATATCCATTGAGATCCCGGCCACTACAATCATTGTTCCTGACACCCTGGAACAGCTGACCGATGTAGATATGTCCGTTTCCGGCTGGACCTGGAAGACACAGGAGAAATTACATCCGGGAACCATTGTTACAGCAATCGCTGCTTATAAGGTAACAGAGGATCTTACCATTACAAATACGATTCAGATCAGAGTATCCTGTTCCGTGACAAACGGAAGCTATCAGCTTGGCTCGAACGACACAGTCACGATCCGCTGCACCGGTGTATTAAGTGCATTCCATGGGCTTTCGGTAGACGGAAAAGCTTTGACACAGGGGCAGGAATATACAGCAGTCTCCGGTTCCACGATCATTACGTTTGCTGCGGATTATCTCAATACGCTGTCAGCCGGAAAGCATACAGTGGTTATGACCTATGATTCCGGTGATGTGGAGGCAGAGCTTCTGATCACGAAAGCAGGTGATGTGCAAAAGAACGATGAAACAAAGAACAATGAAACAAAAAACGATGAAATAAAGAACGCTGAAACAAAGGCAGAGTCGCAGATCAAAGATGCACAAACCGTGAATGTAGCAGAAAAAACAGCATCTTCCGGTACCGGAGCTTTGCCTGCTACGGGAGATGATGCGCCGGTATTTTTGTGGCTGTTGTTGTTTGCCGTTTCGGTAGGAATGTTGATCGTAGTAATCAGAAAATACAAAAATATAAAATAGACATAAATCAGCAACCAATCAGTAGTTAAAGGAGCCGTTCTCTTATGGAATGGCTCTTTTTAATGTCCAAATGGATTACCAATGTCTATTTGGGGATGGATAAAGATGAAATCACATGATATGATATCACATGGTTAGATAAATCTAACATAAATTAGCATAGGCGGAAAGGATTGACTATGGATTTAAATGTAAATGATATTGCAAGTCTCGGAAGCAATGTAAAGACAATGATAAAAAGCGAGAATTGCTCTGTCCTCATGCTGAATGACGCCACGGGAGAGGGCGTCATGACCATATACAGTGTCATGCCGGGAGTTATGATCTGTTTTTCGGATATGCACATGGAAAAATGTGCCTCGGAATTTGAATTGAAAAATGATAAAAAGGTTTTCTGTATCGATCACTGCCGGGAAGGACGCATCGAAATGGAAGTGCAGCCCGGAGTATTCAGTGTCATGCAGGAAAATGAATTGCGGCTGGATAACCGGGAAAATCATAAAGGAAAAACCTATTATCCGTTAAAACATTACCATGGGGTGAGTGTTTTTATGGAAGTTGAAGAGGTTCAGCAGGCTCTTGATGAGATGTTCCATGGATTTTCCGTATCGGTAGATGAGCTCAGGAGCAGGTATTGCACACAGGATAAGCCCTATGTGATCCGCGGTGATGAAGGACTTAGCCAGATCCTCTCCGGTTTTTATCAGAAAAATATGGGACGGCCGGAGCTGACAGAAGCAAAGGAATATTATCAGATAAAGGTCGTGGAATTACTTCTTTATTTAAAGATGATAACGGTGGAGAGCAGCAAAGAGGTAAGGCCCTATTATTACAAGACCCAGATGGAAAAGCTCAAAGCAATCCATGCACAGATTACGGGTGATCTGCAGAAGCGGTTTACGATAGAAGAGCTGGCAGCCATGTATGAGATTTCGCCTACCGCGATGAAGAACTGCTTCAAGGATGTATATGGGGATTCGATTTATTCTTATCAGAAAAGATATCGGATCAATCTGGCGGCCAATATGCTTTTGCAGGATAAAAACAGGGAAATACAGGAGATCGCGATCAGTGTCGGATATGAAAATCCGGGAAAGTTTTCGGCAGCCTTCCGAAGCGTGATGGGCGTGTCTCCGGCAGAATATAGAATCAGGAAAGAAGGAATCAGGTAATGGAAAACAGTAAAGCAGCGAATAAAAAGGATAGCTGGCTGAAGGTATTGCTCAGCTATACCGATGGAAGCGGACGAAGACTTGGCACATCCATCGTCTTATCCATTATAAGTATTGTCAGCGGACTTATGCCGTATTACTGCATTTACCGGGGAATTGATCTGTACATAAGAAACATGAATCAGGTTCCGGTACAGGACATCGTCAAATGGTGTCTGCTCGCATTATTATTTTATGTAATTAAGGTCATAAGCTTTTCGGCTTCGACATGGATCTCACACATAGCCGCATATCACATTCTGGAGGGCTTGAGACTGCGTCTTACCGACCGTTTTTTAAAAGCACCCTTGGGTGAGGTTGAAGGACACAGCATCGGTGAGATCAAGAGCATTATGGTAGAAAAGATTGAAAATATGGAGCCACCGATCGCCCACATGATCCCGGAGGGAAGCGGACATATTTTACTTCCTGTCATCAGCTTTCTGGCATTGCTTACCATAGATTGGAGGATCGCGCTGGCATCGCTTGTGACAGTTCCGGTGTCTCTGGTATTTATGGCACTTACTATGGTGATCAGTGGAAAAAGCTTTACCCAGTACGACGAATCCAATGCCCAGATGAACAGCACGATCGTAGAGTATATAGAAGGTATCGAAGTTATCAAGGCATTTGGCAGGGCCGGAACTTCATATGAAAAATATGCAAGGGCAATTCTGGATTACAAAAAATTTGTTGTCAAATGGCTGTCATCCACATGGATTACCATGAAAATGACATTTGCGCTGTTTCCGTCCACCCTTCTTGGAACATTACCGGTGGGCCTGTATCTGACCATGAACGGATATATCACAATATCAGAGCTTGTGTTGGCAGTTATGCTGTCCATGTCCATGGTGACATCATTTGCAAAGATAGAGGTATTTTCAGAAAATATCCGCGAAATGCAATATAACATAGAAAGCATTCAGGACTTCCTCACCATGCAGGAACTGCCTGAGCCTTCTGAACGCGCAATGATCACAAACCATGATATCCAGATGAAAAATGCTCATTTTTCCTATACAGGAGAGGACAAGGATGAAATTCTCCACGGAATTGACCTGAAGATGCCGGAAGGAAGCTTTACCGCACTGGTAGGTCCGAGTGGCGGTGGTAAATCAACCGTTGCAAAGCTGCTTTCCCGTTTCTGGGATGTAACCGACGGAAGCATTACCATTGGCGGTGTCAATATCAAAGAAATGCCGTTGGAGCAGCTTTCTGAAATGGTCAGCTTTGTTACACAGGATAATTTCTTATTCCGGTGCTCCATCATGGAAAATATTCGTCTCGGCAACCCGGCAGCAAGTGATGAAGAGGTCAAAGAGGCTGCTAAAAAGGCATGCTGTGAGGAATTTATAGAAAAATTGCCGCAGGGCTATGATACACCAGCAGGTGAAGCCGGTAAACGCTTATCCGGCGGAGAGAAGCAGAGAATTGCCATTGCAAGGATCATGTTAAAAAATGCTCCGATCGTCATTCTGGATGAGGCAACTGCTTTTACGGATCCGGAAAATGAAAACAAGCTGCAAAAGAGTATTGAAGAGCTGACAAAGGGCAAGACCCTTCTTGTAATTGCACACAGACTGTCTACAATTACGGCAGCAGACAGGATCGTGGTGTTAAAGAACGGAACTATAGAAGCGGAAGGAACGCAGGAAGAGCTGCTTGCAAGCTGTCCGCTTTATGAAAGAATGTGGCAGGCTCATGTGGGTGCAAAACACTGGGCAGTCGGAGTACAGAAAGAAGGTGTAGATTCATGTTTGGCACAGTAAAAAGGATTATTGACTGGTGCGGCAGCTTCAGAAAGAACTTATATATTGGTTTTGTATTTTCGTTTTTTTCAGGCTGGTTTGCTGCAATGCCGGTGATCTGGGCGGCATATATGATAGGAAAGCTCGTTGAGTATGCAGGAGACGGAATAACACCTGACAGAGCATGGATAGGTAAAAGTGTAGGAATTTTGTTATTGTTTATTTTTCTTCGGTTTTTGTTTGATTATTTGCGTGCCAGATTTCAGGAAGCAATCAGCTATGAGCTGATCGCAAGAGACAGGCTTGCAGTCGGAGATGCTTTAAAACGTGTATCCCTTGGATATTTCCAAAATATGAATACCGGTACGATCCTCAATTCCATTACAACCGGTCTTCATACACTGGAAGGCATGGGAATCCGTATGATCGATAATTTTGTAGGTGGCTATCTGAACTTTATCTGTATCCTTTTATGGCTGATCTATATCAACTGGAGAGTTGGACTGATCGCGATTGCGGGAGTAGCGGTATCCCTGGTATTTTTACTGATCATTTCCAAATACAGTACAAGAAACGCACCGGTGTTAGCAGCTGCTAACAGAGATCTGACCGGAGCCACATTGGAATATGCCAGAGGTCTTGCGGTTGTCAAATCCTTTGGAAAAGCAGGTTCCTCCATGGAGGCCATGAAAAAAGCCTGTAGAGACAGCCGCGACATCAACTTAAAGATTGAATGGGGATACATTCCCTATAATGCACTGCATCTGATCGCTTTAAAAATAGCAAGCGTATGTATTGTGATCGCAGCATTTTATCTGGGTGTTTCCGGTCAGCTTGATTTTACATATATGGTTATTGTGGTATTATTATCATTCCATATTTTCAGTTCGGTAGAGCCGATCTCAGACTGTGCGCATGTACTTGCGGTCATTGATGATGCACTGGATCATCTGGATGAACTGAAAGGCAAATCCTTTATTGATGCAGATGGCAAACAGATATCGATCGATCATTATGATATCGAATTTAAAGATGTTGATTTTTCTTATGGAGAAGGACAGGGCAGAAGACAGGTACTTCACGATGTCAGCCTGAAAATCCCGGAAAATACGGTAACTGCGATCGTGGGTCCTTCCGGAAGCGGTAAGTCTACGATCTGCAATCTGATCGCGAGATTTTATGACGTGGATGGCGGAAGTGTCAGCGTTGGCGGACATGATGTGAGAGAGTTTACATGTGACAGCCTGTTATCCAACATTTCCATGGTCTTCCAGAATGTATACCTGTTTCATGATACGATAAGAAAAAATATCTGCTTTGGTAAGCCGGATGCAACAGAGGAAGAAATGATCGAAGCTGCTAAAAAGGCACGCTGCCACGACTTTATCATGGCACTGCCGGATGGCTATGATACTGTGGTCGGCGAAGGCGGCGGCAGCCTGTCCGGTGGAGAAAAACAGCGTATCTCCATTGCAAGAGCCATCTTAAAGGATGCCCCGATTATTATTTTAGATGAAGCTACAGCCAGTGTGGATCCGGAAAATGAACACCTGATACAGGCTGCGTTGTCCGAGCTTACAAAAGGCAAGACAATCGTAACGATCGCACACCGTCTGGCTACGATCGAACAGGCAGACCAGATACTTGTTGTGGATGATGGACAGATCGTTCAGAGAGGAACTCACAAGGAGCTTGTGGAAGTACCCGGAAAATACCAGGATTTTGTAAATATCAGAAGCCAGTCAGAAGGCTGGAAGATCGGATAGGAGGAGATACGAAATGGAAGAATCAAAGAAATTGACAGGCAGGGATTTTATTACGATAGGAATCTTTTCCGCGATATATTTTGTGCTGAATCTGGCTGCCATGATCACAGGAATTGTGCCGGTTTTATGGCTGTTACTGCCCGGCGTGGCGGGAATTGTGACAGGAATACCGTTTATGCTGATGGAAGCCAAGGTAAGAAAGCCCGGAGCCGTGCTTATCATGGGCGCCATTACCGCATTGCTTTATTATGTGACAGGTCAGTTTACCGTGCTTTTACTGATCACATTTGCCATTGCATGCGTTTTGTCCGAGGTGTACAGAGCCATTACAAAGTATGACAGCAATTTTGTGCATATGACGATATCCTTTATTATCTTCTGTTATGGAATGCTCGGCTCTCCGTTGGCAATCTGGGTATACAGAGACAGCTTCTTAGCGCAGATCCAGCAAAACGGTATGACTGCTGAATATGTAGAGACATTATCAGGACTGATTTCCACACCTATGCTGATCGTATTATGTATTTCTCCGATTATAGGCGGGCTGATCGGCGCGCTGATCGCAAAGGGATTATTCCGCAAGCATTTTAAGAAAGCAGGAGTTGTATAATGGATAAGAAAGCGTTGATAAACCATCTTGATCCAAGAGCCGGATTATGGCTGCTTTTCATTGCAAATATAGGAATGTTCTGTGAAAAAAATACAGAGCAGGGGAGTATGCTTTCGGGCATATTTCTCCTGCTTCTGTTGATGTATGGGCAATACAGGGCTGCAGCTAAGGGTGCCGTTATGCTCATTGTGTTTCGGATCCTGCTTCGCTATGTGTTTCCGTGGTGTCCGGGATGGGTAAATATGGTATTCCCGGTTTTTATCAATTATACACTGCGTATGCTTCCGTGTATTCTAGCCGGACTTTTAATTGTGCGTACATCATCCATGCAGAAAATGATTGCAGCGATGCGCGCACTTCATCTTCCGCAGGGCTTTACCATAGCAATGTCCACGACCCTGCGATATTTTCCGGCTATCAAAGAGGAGTTTCTTCATATAAGGGCTGCAATGAAGCTGCAGAATATCCCGGTATCCAGCAGACTGGAATGTACTGTTGTGCCGCTTATGATGTCTGCGGTCAATACCTCTGATGAAATAGCGACAGCGGCCGTGGCAAGAGGAATTGATAATCCCGGTAAAAAGACCAGCATTATTACACTGCATATGTCTGTAACGGACTGGCTGGTAATGATTATGGTGACGGTTCTGACCGTAATAATGATGCTGACAGGAGAAAGATTGTAGCCGGAAGAAAATCTGAAAGCTGCAGATAATGATCATGATAAAATTTGAAAATGTAAGTGTAACCATACAGGGAAAGAAAATATTATCCGATATCAATCTGGAAATTCAGGATGGGGAATTTGTGCTGATCTGTGGTGACAGCGGTTGTGGCAAAACCACCATGACAAGACTGATCAATGGACTGATCCCGCATTTTATAAAAGATGTCACTTTAGAAGGATGCGTCACAGTAGCGGGTAAGGAAATTTCAAAGACACCCATGTATGAGATCGCAGAGCACGTCGGTTCGGTCTTTCAAAATCCGAAAACTCAGTTTTTTCACACCAATTCCAATGCTGAAATGGCATTCGGTATGGAAAACAGGGGCATCGAACCGGAATATATAAAAAAGAGAATAAAGAGTACCATTACGGAACTGAACATGGAAAAGCTTGCGGACCGCAATGTGTTTTCAATGTCCGGCGGTGAAAAGCAGCTGCTTGCATTTGCATCCGTATATGCAATGGAGCCACAGGTTTACGTGCTGGATGAGCCATCAGCCAATCTGGATATGGATGCTATCCGTAAGCTTTGTGAGAGACTTGAGGTCATCCGGAAAAAAGGGCACACTGTGGTTGTAGCCGAGCACAGGCTGGCATATCTTCAGCCTTTTGTAGACAGGATCATCTATGTTAAAGAGGGGCGGATAGAGCGGGAATTTACACCTTCGGAATTTAGAGCACTGTCAAATGATGAGCATGAGCATATGGGACTTCGCAGTATTCGTCAGGAGCAGATTCAGATTCCAAAGCTTGAGCCTTCGCCCGGGACGGCGGATCTTATGGTAAGAGAGCTTTCCTGTCGGAGAAAAAAACAGGTGATCTTTCAGAATATCAGCCTTTCTGTAAACGAGGGTGATATCATAGGGATTGTAGGAAAAAACGGAGCCGGAAAATCCACTTTTTGTAATTGTCTGTGCGGACTTCTTTCAGAAAGCGGAGGACAGATTGTATACAAAGGAAAGAAGCTGTCCAAAAAATCCAGAACCAAGCTTTTTGGTATGGTTATGCAGGAGGTAAACCACCAGCTTTTTTCGGACAGTGTGAAAAATGAATGTCTGTTGGCAAAGGAGGATGCGGCAGATGAGGAGATCCGGGCTCTTTTGGCAAAATTTGATCTGGAAGAATATGAGGACAGTCATCCGATGACCTTGTCCGGAGGACAGAGGCAGAGACTTGCCATATGTCAGGCGGTTATGGGTGGGAAAAAGCTGCTTATTTTTGATGAACCGACAAGCGGG
>ERZ1026854.1473-NODE-1473-length-14792-cov-4.045600_pt1 | contig 14792 bp, 12 predicted proteins | sample MGYA00380157_ERZ1026854 | MGnify/ENA primary metagenome ERZ1026854 (study PRJEB33269, sample SAMEA4719793) | human gut metagenome | biome: human-associated habitat; feature: organic feature; material: feces | place: Cameroon | collected 2013-10 ...
GCATGATCTCCTTCACGCCTTCCCGCGCCTCCTCAAGCGTATTGCAGATCAGCACGCCCTTGCCCAGCGCAAGACCGTCCGCTTTCAATACAATGGGCATCTGCGCCGTCTCCAGATATGCCAGCGCCTTTTCGGCGTCGTCAAAGGTCTCGTAAGCCGCAGTGGGAATGTTGTATTTTTTCATAAGATCCTTGGAGAACGCCTTGCTGCCCTCCAGAATCGCCGCCTTTTTGTCCGGTCCGAACACGCGGAAGCCCGCCTTCTGCAGTTCATCCACCAGGCCGCCCACAAGGGGATCATCCGGCGCCACAAACACAAGGTCGACCTGCTTTTCCCTCGCATAGGAAATGATCCGGTCAAATTCCATCACGCCGATGGACGGCTCGCACTCCGCGATCTGTGCGATCCCCGCATTTCCGGGCACACAGTAGATCTTATCCACTCTCCTGCTCTTCTTCATGCTCACGGCAATGGCATGTTCCCTGCCGCCCCCGCCTATGATCAAAACCTTCATGTGTCCTCCGTTCCGCACACCTACTGCGGTATGCTCCTGTATACATGTCCGTCCCTGATTGTAAGACGGTTGTTTGCAATATCATCAATGGCCTTCGGCAGCAATATCCACTCTGCCTGCTCCATCACCCGGCGCTGCAAAGTCTCGGGCGTATCCTGATCCTCCACGCAGACCGCCTTCTGGGCGATGATAGGCCCCTCGTCCATTCCTTCGTTCACAAAATGCACCGTGGCTCCCGTCACCTTGACGCCTCTCTCAAGAGCCCGCTCATGCACCTTGAGCCCGTAATAGCCCACCCCGCAAAAGCTGGGGATCAGCGACGGATGAATATTGATGATGCGGTTTGAGAAAAGCGCCACCATCTGTTCCGGTATCTTTACCAGAAATCCTGCCAGCACAATAAGATCCGGCGCAAGCTCCTTCATCTTCTCCGTGAAAGCCTCGTTGAACGCCTCCCTGTCGGCAAATGCCTTCGGGGACATGACCACGCCGGGAATCCCGTGCGCCGCCGCCCTTTCAAGTGCCCTTGCATTCTCGTTGTTGCTGACAACGGCAACAATCTGTGTGTTGGTGATCGCTCCTGCATCCAGCGCATCTAAAATTGCCTGCAGATTTGTGCCGCCGCCCGAGACGCACACCACCGTCCTCAGCATAATTCAACACCCTTCTCACCCGCCTTGCAGGAGCCGACCGCATATGCCTTCTCCCCTGCTACCGCAAGCGCCGCCAGCGTCTTCTGCTCATCGGCGGGATCCACCGCCAGAATCATGCCAAGACCCATGTTGTAGGTATTATACATCATCTTCTCTTCCAGATTGCCCTTCTTCTGCATCAGTTTGAAAATAGCGGGAATCTCGTAGCTGTCCTTCTTCACCACCGCCGTAATGCCATCGGGAAGCATTCTGGGAATATTCTCATAGAAACCGCCGCCGGTGATATGGCTGCAGCCCTTGATGGTCACGCCCGCATCCTTCACACTCCTCAAAGCCTTCACATAAATGCGGGTCGGGGTGATCAGGGTCTCGCCCAGAGTTGCGCCCAGCTCCTCATAGTAGGTATCAAGGCTCTCCTTCGTCATTTCAAACACCTTGCGCACCAGAGAAAATCCGTTGCTATGTACGCCCGAGGAGGCAATGCCGATCAGCTTGTCACCGGGCTTGATGTCCGCGCCGGTAATCAGCTTCTTCTCATCCACAACGCCCACCGCAAAGCCAGCCAGATCATACTCATCCTCCGGCATCAGCCCCGGATGCTCCGCAGTCTCACCGCCGATCAGCGCGCAGCCTGCCTGCTTGCAGCCCTCAGCCACACCCTTTACGATGGTGGCGATCTTCTCCGGATAGTTCTTGCCGCATGCAATGTAATCGAGGAAGAACAAAGGCTCCCCGCCCGCGCAGGCAATATCGTTCACGCACATTGCCACGCAGTCAATTCCCACCGTATCATGCTTGTCCATCAGAAAAGCCAGCTTGATCTTGGTACCCACACCGTCCGTTCCCGATACTAACGTGGGCTTCTCCATATCCTTGAATGCACTCATGGAAAAAGCTCCGGAGAAGCCGCCCAATCCGCCAAGAACCTCCGGTCTTGTAGTCTCCTTCACATACTGCTTCATCAATTCTACCGACTTATAACCTGCTTCAATATCTACTCCTGCGTTCTTGTAGTCCATTTCATTCTCCATTCCGGAATTATTTTCCCATGTATTTTTTGTATCCGATTTCCTGTAATCTCTGGTCCTTCTCCTGCACCTGCTCCTTTAAGTTCTTGCTGTAAGCCTTCAGCTTTTCCAAAAGCGCCGCATCTGAGGTTGCCAGAATCTTTGCCCCCAGAAGCCCCGCGTTTGCACCGCCGTTGATTGCCACAGTGGCAACCGGGATGCCGGACGGCATCTGCACGATGGAGTAGAGGGAATCACGCCCACCCAGCGAAGTGGTATGCATGGGAATCCCGATCACCGGCATGGGAAAAATTGCGGCACACATACCCGGCAGATGCGCTGCCATGCCCGCTCCCGCTATAATAACCTTAAATCCCTTTTCCTCTGCAGCCTTTGCATATTCAAAGAACACATCCGGTTCCCTGTGTGCGGAGATGATCGTCATCTCGTAGGAAATACCCAGTTCCTCCAAAACGTCCGCCGCTTTTGCCATAACGGGCATATCCGAATCCGAGCCCATCACAATTCCAACCTGTGCCACTTTTCTGTTCTCCTTTCAGTATCCGTCTGTTATCTTCAGTGTACTAGAAATCTCCCCCGGGTGCAATCTGTTTTTTCTCCCATCCGGGCTTTTATTCCCCGAAAGGCTTGTTCAGCTCCTCACAGCCCTCCAGAACAAAACGCCCGTCCTTGATCAGCACGACCCTGCTGCCGTCCGCCCTGACTGCCGCCAGCTCTCCCAGCTCGTGGTAGGGAATGGTGATGTCCGTGTGGCAGTTGAAGTAAGCCGCCGCGTGATCCTCCTTCCGCTTTGCGGATACCTCGTTCTCCCTCGCAATGATCTCCTTTCCGTCGGGATTGTAGACCTTGACATCCTCCACATGGGAATAGCAGGTGTCGCCCACCGCAAAATGGGGACCCGTCTTCTCCGCAATCAGAATGGGAAGCTTTGCTCCGATATCATATTTTTCCGCCACCACATAGGCAGTCGTATTGGTTCCGATGGCAAACTCGCCGATGGGGAGCGTGTCGTGGTGCATCAGCACATTGTCCTTGATGTACCGCTTTCCTTCCTCCTCGTCCTCAAAGTTTCCGCACCGGTATTCGCTGATCATGCCGTCCCTGAAGTGGATCTCCAGATCCTTGTACTCCAGCTCATTCAAAAATACCCTGCTCACATGCAGCGTTCCCTCCGTGCCCTTAAGCACCGGTGAAGTGAACACCTCGCCCACGGGAATATTCACATCCGCCACGCAGTTCTCAAACTTTGTCTCCTTGTCCGGATTTTGCAGGGAATGGAGCATGACCTTCATATCGGTACGGTTCCCATTCATGCCGTGTACTTCCGCATACTCCGCCGTGTCCAGCACATCGATCAGCTTCTGCTGGATGTCACGGTACAGCACATAGTCCAGCGTGTTGATGCGGATGATCTCGTCAAAGATCTCCTCAAATTGGCTGCCGATCTCCGGCGTGGGAAACGCTATGATCGTAAAGCTGCGCTCCTCCTCCAGAATGTACTCCTCCTGAATCTGACGGTATGCAGAGCTGTATTCCACCATGAGCTTCTGCTCCTTCGGGGACATCTTGAGCGCTTCCTTCTTTGCGGCGGGTGCAAACGGCTCCTCCCCGAACACCTCCACCACGGCAGGCCCCGCATATCCGCGGGCTTCCGTTTTGTACTGTTCAAAGCCCTGACGCACACTCTCCAACTTTCTTGCCATATACTGTCTGTCAAAGAACAGCACATTGTCGTCCTTGTGGTCATACTGATACTGGCGGTTTACCGGCGTGCTGCCCACGGTGCGATTTGAGATCACCGACGCAAGCCCCAGCTTTCCAAAATTTTCAACCGCGCGGCGTATCATCCTTTCAAAGCCCAGATTGTAAATGATGGAAACGCTGCTCTTTTTCGAGAGATCCTTTCCCGTTGTAATAAATCCGATCCGGTATCCCTCCGTAAAGGTGTCTGCCATGGTGGCGATCTTCTCCTCGGGGAGACTGTTCAAAAACGCCGCCGTGCGCAGCTCACAGTCAGAGACATACTGTCCGTACCAGTAGAGATACCGCAGATCCGCAAGATTGCTCTCCGTCGCAATGCGGTAAAGACTGTTCTTCTCAGGCGACACCAGCTCCCGCACCTGTCTTGCGCTCGTCAGATCCGTGTAATCGCTCATATACCAGTAATAAATCTGTCTGATCTCCTCATAGTCGGGCAGACGCTTTTCCTCCGTCCACGCCGTGCCGAACGCATTTGCAATCTCCAGATACAGTTCCGCAAGCGCGGTAAACTCCTCCTTCTGTCCCCCGTAGGCAAATGTGAGCCCCTGACGAAGCTGCACATAGACAGCTGACAGAAAGCCGCCCCATTCCCCGCCCATGCATTTTTCGGCATAAGCCGGGTTCGCATAGCCGGACTCGTAGTTTTCCCCGCGCAGCTCCCCGTAATTTTCCTCATTCAGCTCTTTTAACTGTGCGAGGGAGAGCTTGTAGAGTTCCCCGCTCTCCACCAGCCCGTACACCCGGAACAAATGGGTGAGCATCGCCGCCGCTTTTTTCAGCCAACCGTTGATCTCCTCCTTCGTGGTCTCCTCCGTCTGCATCTGCGCAATGCGCTCTTCCGCCAGGCGGAAACGCTCCTCCAGCACCTCATTTAAATTGTTTTCCATATTATTTTTCACACCGTTCTCCCATCATTTTATTTTTACAGATAAGTGCCCGCATACACCACAAAGCCGATCCCCAGCATGGCGATCGTATTCAGCACAATGGCTGTCCATGGGAAAATTTTATACCTGTCCTTCTGCATCACCGTCACGATCCCCAAAACCAGTCCTGTCATGGAAAAAATTGCCACAAGCAGCCCTGTAAAGCCATATCCCGTTTTTGCCTCGCCCTTCTGTGCATAGGTCAGATAAATCACCGCCGCCAGCGACAGATTGCTGATCACGCCCAGTATGGCTGCCATAATCGCCCGGTTTGAATGTCTTTTGTTGGTAAAGATATAGTTTTGGCGGTGTGCCATAGCTCCCTTCCGCGTCCTTTCCTATAATTAATATAAAAATATAAATTTGACATAAATGGAAATAGGCATCTCCCTCGGAAATGCCCATCCAGCCTAAAACAGGATATTCGACTTGCGTGACAGCAGCTTTGCACCGCTGATGATCAGCAGAATACCGCTTGTGATGCCTACGATCAGTGATAACACTCCCACCACAATATTGGTTGCACCGGTTCCCCTCATGGTTCTGTAAAGTTTTTCTTCCATAGCCGTCCTCTCCTTTTCTTTTCCGATCAGTGAACACCGTACCGGCCGTAATACCGGTCAATGGCTTCCTTGATCTCATCATTGATATAAACGGTTCCCTTGTAGGGCCTGTTGTATAAATACTCCGTCACCTCTGACATGCTGACAATGGCATTTGCATCAAAACCGTATTTCTCCCGTATCTCCTGCAGTGCGCCGACCTTGCCGCCCAGTCCGACCTCCTCGCGGTTTAAGGAAACCATCAGTCCCACGACATCCACATTTCCCTGCGCCTTGATTAACGGATACGTCTCCTCAATGGACTTTCCCGAGGTGGTGACATCCTCGATGATCACTACCTTATCACCGTCCTTTAGCTTGCTACCCAGCAAAAGACCCACATCTGCGCCATGATCCTTTGCTTCCTTTCTGTCCGCGCAGTAGCGGATTTCCTTTCCGTAGAGCTCGCTGTACGCGATCACCGTCGCAACGCTCAATGGGATTCCCTTGTACGCCGGCCCGAACAGTACATCAAAATCGTCCCCATAATGCGTGTGGATCGCCTGTGCGTAATACTGCCCCAGCCGCTTTAACTGGGAGCCCGTCACATAGGCGCCCGCGTTCATAAAAAACGGGCTCTTCCTTCCGCTCTTTAACGTAAACTCGCCGAATTTCAGCACCTGGCTGTCTATCATAAACTCGATAAATTCCTGCTTGTACTGCTCCATCCTGAAAACCTCCTGCGCCCCGGGACCCTTCGCCCCGTGCAAATCTTTTTTCCCATTCTCCCTGTTAAGGAATTCCCGTTTATACTACCATAAAATCTCGGGTTTTTCAACCGTTTCAGTGCGAACGTTTCGGTTATTTGGACACATTTCATTCGGTTATTTGGCGTTTTTAAAAAACAAACCCATGCACCTGCAACCGCAGGCACATGGGTTCTGCACAACTTTATGACATTTTTACTTTGCCGCCAACGCCTGCGCAATATCTTCGCGCATGGCGATCACTGCCGCACGGGCCGCATCCGCGTACCCTTCCTCCCCGTAGGAAGCATACTGTTCCTGCTTATACGCCGCGATGATTCCGCGGGAGGAATTGATAATGGCGCCGAGACCGTCCTCGTTGAAGAAATGCACCAGATCGACTCCCTTTCCACCCTGCGCGCCGTACCCCGGCACGAGAATGAACGTTTTCGGCATCACCTTGCGCAGGATCCTTCCCTGCTCCGGGTAGGTGGCGCCCACCACCGCACCCACATAGCTGTAACCGTTGCCCATGCACTCTGCGCCCCACTCGGCAACCTTCTCGCCCACCAGCTCGTAAAGCGGTCTGCCGTCCACAAGCCTGTCCTGAAACTCGCCGCTGCTGGGATTGGAGGTTTTCACCAAAACAAAGATTCCCTTCTTCTCCTCCGCACATACCTTGACAAACGGTTTGATGCCGTCCGAGCCAAGATACGGATTGACGGTGGCAAAGTCCTCATCGAAACCGTAATACTGTTTGCTGCCCACCGCAACTTTTCCCAGATGTCCGACCGCATATGCCTCCGAGGTGGAACCGATGTCGCCGCGCTTCACATCGCCGATGACCACCAGCCCCTTTTCCTTGCAGTAATCCACCGTCTTTTTGAAAGCCCGCATTCCCTCAATGCCAAACTGCTCATACATGGCGATCTGGGGCTTCACGGCAGGAATCAGGTCGCTGACCGCATCCACAATTCCTTTATTGTACTGCCAGATTGCTTCGGCAGCTCCTTCCAGCGTTTCCCCATACTCGGTAAATGCCCTTCTGGTGATCTGGGACGGGATATAATTCATCATGGGATCCAGCCCCACAACAATGGGCGCATTGGTCTTTTTAATCTTTTCAATCAATGTATTGATCATATTCTCTCCCCGCTTACACCATCACTCTGCTTTCCGCATACTTCTTGATGTTGGAAGCGTTCACATATTTTTTAAAGCTGTCGCCGTTCGTCACGACCAACGTCGGAGCCTGCATCACACCGTAACGGGATGCCAGTTCCATGTTCTCCTCCGCATCGATCAGCACATAATTTTCACCCTTCAGATACTCCTTTGCAAGCTTGCAGTTGGGGCATGTCTTGGTGGTAAAAAGGTACTTCACATCCGCGGGCTTCTCCACCGACACCGTAACATCCGCATCATAGTTGGAGAGTGTCACCACCGTGTTGACAGGTCTTTTCAGCACGGATTTGTCAATATTGTACTCGGTACGGTTTGCGTACTCCTGCAGCTTGCCGTCGTTCCAGTTCTGCACAGGTCTGTAATAACCCGTGATACGGCTGTAAACCTCAGTGGTGCGTCCGCAGTGAGGGCACACCTTCACCTCTCCTGCCAGATAGCCATGCTCCTTGCAGATAGAATAGGTAGGTGACAGCGTATAATACGGCAGCTTGTAATTGTCCGCAATGGTCTTGACCAGATTTGCCGCTGCCTTCCAGTCGGGAAGCTTCTCTCCCAGAAATGCGTGGAACACGGTTCCCGATGTGTAGAGCGTCTGCAATTCGTCCTGAATATCCAGTGCGTCAAAGATATCGGTCGTGTAGTCCACCGGAAGGTGCGAGGAATTGGTATAGTACGGCGTATCCCCGGGCTTCCCTGCCGTTTTGATCGCAGGCCAGCGCTTTCTGTCATGCTTTGCCAGACGGTAGGTGGTACTCTCTGCGGGAGTTGCCTCCAGGTTATACAGATCCCCGTACTCCTCCTGATAATCGGACAGTCTGCTTCTCATGTGGTTCAGCACTTCCTTGGTGAACTCCTGTGTGCGCTTGTCCGTCATGTCCGCTCTCAGCCAGTTTGCGTTCAGTCCCACCTCGTTCATGCCGATCAGACCGATGGTGGAAAAATGATTTTCAAAGCTGCCCAGATACCGCTTTGTATAAGGATACAGACCCTCGTCCAGAAGCTTGGTAATGACGCCTCTCTTGATCTTCAAAGAGCGCGCCGCTATATCCATCATGTGGTTCAGTCTGGAATAAAACTCGTCCTTGTTTGCGGAGAGATATGCAATTCTGGGCATATTGATCGTCACAACGCCCACGCTTCCCGTACTCTCGCCGGAACCGAAGAAGCCGCCCGTCTTCTTCCGCAGTTCACGCAGATCCAGACGAAGTCTGCAGCACATACTTCTCACATCGGACGGTTGCATATCGGAATTGATGTAGTTTGAAAAATACGGTGTGCCGTATTTTGACGTCATCTCAAACAGCAGTCTGTTGTTCTCGTTGTCCGACCAGTCGAAATCCTTGGTTATGGAATAGGTCGGAATGGGATACTGGAATCCTCTGCCGTTGGAATCGCCTTCGATCATGGTCTCGATGAATGCCTTGTTGACCATGTCCATCTCTTTTTTGCAATCCTTGTATTTGAAATCCATCTCCTTGCCGCCTACGATTGCCGGAAGCTCCGCCAGATCGTCGGGCACGGTCCAGTCCAACGTGATGTTGGAGAAAGGAGCCTGTGTTCCCCAGCGGCTGGGCGTATTTACGCCGTAGATGAATGCCTCAATGCACTTTTTCACCTCAGGGTATGTAAGGTTGTCCGCCTTGACAAAGGGCGCCAGATAGGTATCAAAGGAGGAAAACGCCTGTGCGCCTGCCCACTCATTCTGCATGATTCCAAGGAAGTTCACCATCTGGTTGCAGAGCACGGAAAGGTGCTTTGCAGGTGCAGATGTGATCTTGCCGGTAATGCCGCCGAGACCTTCCTGGATCAGCTGCTTCAAAGACCATCCCGCACAGTAACCGGTCAGCATGGAAAGATCATGGATATGGATATCCGCATTGCGATGCGCATCCGCGATCTCCTGATCGTAGATCTCCGAGAGCCAGTAATTTGCCGTCACCGCCCCGGAATTGCTCAGAATAAGCCCTCCCACGGAATAGGTCACGGTAGAGTTTTCCTTTACACGCCAGTCCTCAATCTTCACATAGCTGTTCACCACATCCTTATAATCCAGAATGGTGGACTTCATGGTACGCATTTTTTCGCGCTGTTTGCGGTACAGAATATACGCCTTTGCCACTTCCTCGTAGCCTGCCTGTCCCAGCACCTTCTCCACGCTGTCCTGAATATCCTCCACATGTACCGCGCCGTCCTTCACCTTCTCCTGAAAGTCGGCAGACACGCGAAGTGCAAGCAGATCCACAATATCATTGCTGTACTGCATCTGCGTCGCGGTGAATGCTTTCATAATTGCATCATTGATTTTTGTGAGTGTAAAATCCACTCTCTCCCCATCTCTCTTAATTACCTGTAACACCGGTTTCCCTCCCTTTCATAGCGATTACTTTCAGTGTATCACCTCGCATGTAGAAAGTCAACGAAAACACAAGATATTGTGTTGGGAAGTTTTTAAGCTCGCAAAATGTGCGTATTTCTGCGTATTTTCAGTATCTCAGGATATGCAGCTCATGGAGCGCCCGGGTCGCCGCCACGTACAACAGCTTCGCCTCCTTCTGTCCTGCAAGTTCATCCGGCGTCGGCGGATTCCACAGGATAACCACATCAAATTCCAGTCCCTTCACAAGCCTCACCGGAAGCACTTCCGTCCCGGGCAGCCATTTTTTCACCCACTCCGCCTCCTGCTCCTTACGGCACACCACTGCAAGGCTTTTGTACTCCTTCTCTTTTGCATCGGTGATGATGGCCTGTGCCTGCAGATACATGTCCTCCTCCGTCTCCTCGCGGTACTCCTGCACCAGAATCCCGTGACGGATCACCGGATCGATCCGATACCGTCCGAAGGATGCCTTCTCCAGAATTTTTCCGGCATATTCCGATATTTCAATGGTATTACGGTAGCTCTTGGAAAGCAGTCTGAAACAGTCCCGCTCTCCCGTCAGCACCCATTTCTTCAAATCCTCCCAGTCGTTGATGCCCGTCTCATAGTTGATGTTCTGCGACACATCCCCCATGATGTTGAAATAGCAGTCCGGCAGCACGGTTTTCAGTACATAGTAGGGCGCGACCCCGAAATCCTGCGCCTCATCAATGAAGATCTGTCCAAACTCCTCATCCGCCTTCTTCTGCTTTACCCGGTAATAGATCAGTAAAAGCGCCGCAACATCATAGATATCGTACTGCCCCTTTGCGGCTCTCTCCGCATGCTCCTCCATTTTGAGTTTCCCCGGCCTTTCACGGTCATACTGCTCAAGAAAGTCCGCGTAGAGTTCATAAATGCTCCTGCCCACCGCCCGGTTCTTATAATAATCCTTGTACTGCCTGTTTTTCTTTTGCAGATACTCCCGCTCCCCCTCCGGGCTTAAAAATTTCAGTCTCGTCCTCACCCGCTCATCCAGCGTCAACAGCAAGCGGTAAATACTGTATGTGGGATTTTCCGACCTCAGCCTCTCGATCCCCATTCTGGAAAGCACCACACCAAGCTCCGGATCCCGCAGATCCACCGCTTTTGCCACCGTCTCCCTCAGATGCAGTAGATAGGTCTCCAACTGCAGGAAAAATCCCATCTTGCTGCGAATTTCCGCATCTGTTCCCGGCTCCGCCACGGACATTTTCTTCGTCCAGTCCTTGTGAAGCAGGTGTGTGAGCATGGTATCCATCCGCTTCTGCTTCACATCCCGCACATCCAGCTCCGGCAGACCGCTGGCAATGTAGGCAAGCAGTCTGTCGTTGCCTCCGATAATGCAAAATTCATTGGAGGCAAAACGCTCCTTGTAGTTATACAAAATGTAGGAAATGCGGTGAATGGCAACCGTGGTTTTACCGCTGCCCGCCACCCCCTGCACAATGATATTCTTAAACGGCGACTCTCTTATGATCTCATTTTGCTCCTTCTGAATCGTAGCGATGATGTCCCCCAGAACCGCATCCTTGTTTTGGGACAAATACTGAACCAGCAAGGCGTCGTTTGCCGCCACATCACTGTCAAAAAAGCCCCGCAGTTCTCCTGCATCTATATCGTAGGTACGTTTCAGATAGAGGTCGATGGGAATCTCATCCCCCTCCGGCAGACCGTAGTGCCCCTTTCCGATCTCATTTTCATAATACACCGTCGAAATCGGCGCTCTCCAGTCCGCAATTACCACTTCCGTCTTGTTTCGGAAGATACCGTTTTTCCCGATATAGACCGAGCATTCCTTCTCCGTCTCCTCATCCAGGTAATCCACCCTGCCGAAATACGGCGCCATCCGTGCCACCTTGTTCTTCCTGAGCTGTTCTGCCGCATGCTCCTCCAAACTGGCGCTGGTCATCATCTGATTGTAAAGCTCCTCGTTGCCGCCGTGAATGGCGCGGAAGAGTTCCTGCGTGTTTTGGTGCCGCTCCTCATACTCTCTCGTATACCGCTCCACGTTCTCTTCAATCAGATGGCAGCACTCCCGCAGATGCGCTTCCTCCTGTTTCCATTCCGGGGTTTGATTCTGCTCCGCACTCAGGTTAGGTTCTTCGACTTTGTTTTGGTTTTCCCTCTCCATCCGTTCCTCCCTGTTTTCGTTCTTTCCAATTGCCATAACGAAAGTATATCGGAAAACAAAATAAATACTAGACTTTTCTTTTCAAATATGTTACACTGCAAACTGTAGTTTTGCCTGAAAACAGGATACTGTTTTCAGGCATCTTTTGTTATTGTCTGACAATTTCTTTTGAATACATCCTTCCCGTAGGACATATTTTCCATGACATAAAAAACGTGCGAACCGTCATTTTCAACAGTTCACACGTTATCCTTTGCTTCCGCCTTGCACTCTCTGAATCCGTAATGCACAACTCCCGGGGAAACCACTCTATCGTGTGGAAAGAAATCCATATTCCCGCTGTGCCTTTTCATCATCCGGGTAATTCTTCAAATAGTTGTCCAACAGAACAGCCGCCTGGGTGTATTGTCCGAGATATTCATACGCCACAATCTCATTGAACCGCAGGGTCTGCATCATACCGTTGTCCGGAATCTGCATGGCATTCTGAAAGGCCTCCAATGCAGCGGAATAATTTTCCTGTTTCAGATAGCACAATCCCAACTGATTATAGATTTCGGCATTGCCTTCCCCACCCGAAAGATAGCTTGTGTAGACATTCGTCACCGCATAGTTGTAGTCTCCGGTAGCTTCATACGCCATGCCCAGATAGAGGTATGCATCCGCAGCCCCGCTTGATTTTGCTTCCTCCAAAAGAACCTGCGCCTGCTCATAATTTCCCAGATAGTAATTGATGCAGCCCTTGTCAAAAGCCGTCATTTTCCCGGGTCTGTCCGCTAGTGCCGCCTCCAGATATTCCCTTCCCAACTCCTTGTATCCATCCGCAGCAAGTACCTCGTAAACCTGAAGCAGTCTTGCAAAATTGTTTGGTTCCAGTTCCACCACACGGTCAAAATCCTCTTTAGCCGTCTGATACTGCCCCTGTGACAGACGCGCATTGCCACGCAGATAAACGGCATCCGTGTCCTGCGGCCGCATCGCCAGAATGGCGTCGTAAACCTCTTCCGCCTCCGCATACCTTCCCGCTTTCTGGTACGCTGCCGCCAGATAGAAATTCACATCATAATCCATCTCGCAGATCATGCCGTCACTGAGTGCAAGACAATCCAGGAAATCCTGAATTGCGGACTCATAATCCACCAATCCCATACTGGCAATTCCCATTCCCCGGGCAATCAGCCTTGCATCCTCTCCGCCCTCGCTTGCGGCTTCAAAACTTGCAAGTGCCTCCTCATACTCCATATTCTGTATATGCTGCATCCCCTCTGAAATCGCAGAGTTCGCTTTTTGTACTGCACAGCCGGTCAGCAAAGAACACAGCAGTACCGCCGCAGCCGCCATCTGTCTTTTCTTCATCCGTACCCATCCCATTTTGCATCTGAATTGACTTTGTCCTGTTTTTTATCATATCACAGATCCGCACGGGAAACAATCTCATTTCAAAAGCTCTGCAAACATACGGATGGCGGTCGGCAGTATCTCATCCGGGAACTCATACGCCTGCGTGTGAAGCTGAGGATAGTTCTCCCCGTCTCCCACGCCGAAGAAGGCACCGCCTGCTTTTTGCAAATAATACCCGAAATCCTCAGACCACCGCATCGGCTCCTGCAGCTCTTCCACAGGAAGGTTCAGCTTATCCGCACAGGCTCTGACCCGCTCTGCTCCGGCATCCGTATTTTCCGTTGCGGGAAAATACTCTATTCTTTGCAGCTGCAGTGCAAAGCCTTCCCTGTCCGCCCGCTGTTTTGCCCTGTCCTCTATATCCTGCACATACTGTTCAAAAACAGCCTGTTTCTCCGCTCTCACCGTCAGCCGCAGCACTCCGTCGGAAGCGGAAACTCCATAGCTGTCGCTCCCTATCTCCATACCGATCAGCGTCATCCACACAAGATATCCCTTTTCCCTGAGCGTCCGCGTCATTTCTTCCACTTCCAGAAAGAGTTCTGCTAACGGTTTGCCGGGATTTTTTCCCGCCTCCGGGTATGCGGCATGGCTCGGAGTCCCCGTCATTCTGATCTCAAGTCCGGTAGACGCGCAGGCAAAGGTTCCTCTGCGCACCAATATACTTCCGAGGCTGTGCCCCGGGATATTATGCAACCCGTAAATTTCCGGGATATTTCTCTCCTCCAGCAGCTTTACACATTGCATGGCGCCCTGCCCGATTTCCTCCGCCGGTTGAAAAATCAGGTAGACATCCCTCTCCACATCCTCCCGCGACAGCCATAAAGCAAGTCCCGCCAAAATGCTGCTGTGCCCGTCATGTCCGCAGTAATGTCCATAGACACCGTCCTTTCCACAGACTGCGTCCATGTCTGCCCTAAGTGCCACAGCAGTCCCGCCTGTTGCATGCGTGGCTTTCTTGCACGCAAAGAACCAGCTTCCCCTGTCTGCCACCTCAAGATTTGTATTCTCTGTCAAAAAACGAAACAGCGTGCCCTTGGTCTGCACTTCACAAAACGCCTTCTCCGGCATGCCGTGGAGCTGCCTGCGCAGTTGCAGCGCCTTCCTTGTGATCTCCGTCCATCTTTGCTCTTCCATGTCCATCCTCATTTCCAAACATCATCAAAGCTATTTTTTTTGTCCCCTTCCGCAGGTGCGTTTTATCATGCTACGCCTTCCCCCGAATTTCCTCCACCGTTTCCAAGTCGCATTCCGCAAGAGAGCAAATATCCTCATCCGAAAAACCTCGGGCAAGCATGTTGCGGATAATGATCGCCTGTTTCTCGCGAATCCCTTCCGCTTTTCCCTGTTGAATTCCTTTCCAAATTCCCTGCTGCATCCCTTTCTGGATTCCCTCATTTCTCTCTTCTTCCATCCATTCCCTCATCGCCCGGCACATATCGTATTCCTCCTTTTCACCCTGTTTTTTCATGTATCGCTCCCTGTCCTCCCACAGCCTTGGCATGTT
>ERZ1026854.1474-NODE-1474-length-14785-cov-4.850441_pt1 | contig 14785 bp, 8 predicted proteins | sample MGYA00380157_ERZ1026854 | MGnify/ENA primary metagenome ERZ1026854 (study PRJEB33269, sample SAMEA4719793) | human gut metagenome | biome: human-associated habitat; feature: organic feature; material: feces | place: Cameroon | collected 2013-10 ...
TAAACCATGTCATCCAGAGGAGCGAAGCGACGTAGGGATCACATCGTCGTCAAAGTTTGCTTTCACATTAGCAGAGGTATTAATTACATTGGGGATTATAGGCATAGTAGCAGCGATGACCTTGCCGACACTTAATCAGGCGATTAATAAAAAAGTTCGGGCGGAACAAGTCAGAACAGTCAAATACAAATTTACAAAAGCAACCGAAAAGATGAATTCTTTGGGGTTAATTGGGCCTTATGCAAGCACAGACGCATTTGTGGACGAACTCCAAAAACATTTGAAAATCATGAAAAGGTGTGACTCAAGCCACCTTCGTGAATGTTGGCCGTATGATGAGGTTGACCTCGGAAACGGTAAAACTTGGGATATCTCTAAAACAAAAACAGGTAAAAACTTAAAAATGGAAGATAGTGATAGTACGGATTACTCAAGCAATAACGTTGGTATCGTGACTGCCGACGGTACCCCGATGATTTTGAGTTACAACAAAAAATGTGAAGCACTCGACCCTGTAAAACAATACACTTGGTCAACTTCCGACGGAAAGCCTGTTACTAATGCAACAGCAGGATGTGTTGCTGCGGTATTTGAAATCAACGGCGGTGCAAAACCGAACAGATACGGCGATGATGTTCAAAGCTTTAATGCGGGTGGCTTAGGAAGCAGTTGTGCTATCGAGATTGGAAATTTATGTCTAACCGCACCATTTAGCCCAACGCCAATGACAAAAGCAGAATGCGAAGCACAAAAGTCTACCCTAGGAATAAATGAATGTTATTACGACAATGATTATTGGGCAGGAGCAGTAAAAGCATGTAAAGACAAAGGAAAGAAACCACCATCCCACTCCGACTTAGATGAAATAGCCAAAGCCTTGTATCCAAACCAAACAATAAACTCAAACGGAGGTACATGGGGTTTAACCTACACCGCAGGAACAGCAACCTCTCTAGGACTTCCTGAACCGTCCTTCTACCTTTGGTCGGGTGAGGAGTACAGCTCCTACAGCGCATACCGCAGGTACTTCGACACTACGTCCTCGTTCTGGAGCGAGAACAACCGCTACTACAGCCACGGTCAGGCGGTTTGCGTAGGTGAATAGAGTGCATGTCGGCGGTGTCGATAATCATTTGTGGCAAAGGCGATAAGGCTATAAGGCGTTAGGGCGATAAGTCTTTTACGGAAAAGCGGATATTATGATTATTTCATGTTGTCCGCTTTTTGTTTTTGATTGACCCTTTAAGTTCATGTCATTCTGAGGCACGAAGTGCCGTGAGAATCGCATTACTGTCACATTCCATGACGATGCGATCTTTACGTCGCTTCGCTCCTCAAGATGACATGGTTTAATAAACGTAAAGAACTTAGTGCCTTAGTATCCCAGTATCTTTTTTTATTTGGCTCTCTACCTTACAAAAAACTGTGCTTGGGTAAGCGGAACTTGGGGCTTGTCTTTGGAATAAACCTTCATAATGTAGTTGCCTTTTTCGTTTATCACAATATAATCGTCGTAATAATACATCTGCTCGTCTTTTAGTCTGACGGTGTTACCCCAGTATAGCTGATAGCCGAATTGGTTGTAATCGTTATCTTTTTTGATAATTTGTATATAAATATATCTTGAATGCACCGTTTTTGGTGTCAAAATCAAATAGTAAATTCGTTCGCCCCTGTCGAAAACCGTCGTGTTATTCATTACGGTTTCCTTCGTAATCGGGTCATGATTAAACAAAATCGACGCTTTATCCATTGTGCATGCTGTTGCACAAAACATTATTAAAACTGAAAATACTAAAAAAATTAACTTCTTCATTTTTGCAGGGTCTTAATTTTTTGTTCAACGTCATTGCTGACTTTAGTGTCTTTGTTGTATTTCAAGAACAATTCGTAATTTTTTAGTGCGTCGGTCGAGTTTTTCTCTGTTTCGTAAGCAAGCCCGAGTGCGTAATATGCGTACGCATATTCAGGGTTAAGCGAAATTACGTGCTGAAAACATTTTTTGCTCTCTTCAACATTCTTTTGGTTCGCGTAAACAAGCCCGAGATTGAACCAACCGTCTGCGTATGCAGGGTTTACGAAAATAGCTTTTTTGTAAAAATCAACAGCATTTTTTTCATCGTTTTTGAGTTTGTAAACATTTCCGATTTTTAATAGTGTAACCTCGTCGCTCGGATTGATTTTTAGGGCAGCTTTGTAATTTTTTATCGAATCGTCATATTTGTGTTTTTTGTAGCTGTCATCCCCGAGTGTAATCAGTTCCTTGCTTTTTTCAAGGTCTGTTGTGTTGTTAACCTTTGTTTCTTCTGCCGCAGCCTGAACCGAGTTGGTCAAATTTACGGCAGGCTTTTCTTCTTCGGAAAGCGTCAGAGAAATTGCGTCTAATTCATCAGAGGTTGAAAGGTTCGGCAACCCTTTTTGTTGAGCCTCTTCAACCTTGTTTACTTCTGCGATAAATTCTGCAAATTCGTTGCTGTAAGCTGTTTTTTCAGGGTCAAGCGAAACCGCTTTTTCGTAGTATTCGGTTGCTTTGTCGTTAACTTTGCAAGCACGATAAGCTCGAGCAAGCCCGATGTAGGCTTTGCTGTCCTTTGTCCCTCTGGAAATAGCTTTTACAAATTCGTCAGTTGCTTTTGAGTAGTTTTGAGCCTTCAAATCCTCGTTGCCCAGTGCAATAAGAGCTTCTGTCAAGTTGTTTTGAGCAATGTCGCTCGGTTTTGCGGCGGAAACTTCTTCGTACAAATTGATTGCGTCTTGATATTTGTGCGTTGCGTGAAGTGCAATCGCTTTGTTTAGTTTGACGTCGTAGTCTTTGTCGTCAACGGCAAGAACTTGGTCATAGTACAAAATCGCCTTTGCGTAATCTTTTTGTATATGATAGCAAGCCGCCAAATCCTTTTTTGTGTCGACGGTTGCAGCGTTCAGAGCAACGGCTTTTTCGTAGTTGAGGATTGCTAAATTGTAATTTTTAAGTCTTTTGTAAACAAGCCCCAAGTTTTGGTAAACTCTGCCGTCTTGCGGAAAACTTGCTGCGTAAAGGTTGTATTGCTCAAGAGCCTCCGAATTCTTGCCCATATCCGCAAGCAGGTTTGCGTAATCAAATCTCAAGGATTGCAAATCAGGATTTTGTTGAAAAACAACTTTGAACTGTTCTTGTGCAAGCTCGTTTTTTTCTAGTTCTTGATATGCAAGTGCAAGGCTTACGTGTGCTGCGGTGTTTTCAGGGTCACGTTCGATAGCCTTTTCCAAAATGTCTGCGGCTTTTTCGTAATTTTTGTTTTCAAACAGTGCCATTCCGTAGTTTGTAAAGCTGTCAAAATTCTGCGGATTTTTTGCGTAAAGCGTATCGTATTCTGCCGCAGCTTTTTCGTAATCACCGCTTACAAAATACGTGTTTGCAAGACTTTTTCTTGCCTCAGCGTGTTGTGCGTAGGTTTCCAAAAACAAGTTGTAGTTTGAGATTGCGTCTTTGTAGTCCTTCATTTGAGACTGAACATTTGCAATATTCAAATAATTGTACTTGTATTCAGGAAAAAGTTTTGTTGCCTGATTGTAGGCATCGAGTGCGTCTTGATATTTGCTTTGAGTTTCGTAAATATTGCCGAGGCTGATGTAGATAAAAGCGTCGTTCGGCTTTAATTCAGCTGCTTTTTTGTAAGTTTCGACAGCTTTGTCGTATTCGTCACTGTCATTGTAAAGCCCTGCCAATTTTGTGTAGAGCATAGCATCATCACCGGCGAGCTTGATTGCTTCGACGAGTTTGGCGATTGCACCTTGGGTGTCGTGTTGATATTCAAGGGTGCATGCCTCTTGATACAAGGTGTTTGCCTGCGGAGGCATAGCTGCATCCACGGATAACATCGACATACTGCACAAAACTAATGCTGAAATAAATAACTTTCTGTTAATTTTCCTACTCCTCAAACTTAATTAAGACAACAGTATTTTAGCAAAAAATTGCAAAAGTGTAAAGGGTTTTTGAGGCTAAAAAGCAAAGCGAGTTCGGTAATTTTTACCGAACTCGCTCTACGATTGTTTTTGTCTTATAAAACTTTTGATATTATTTTTGTGGCTCAAACAAAGGCTTTTTGTGCTTTATGTAGTAACCTTCGCTTCCAATGTCATCTTTGCCGTGTCCTTCTTTTGTTTCAACATAATCCTCTTCAATTCGATAATATGTCCTTGTATTTGGATCATATTCCGTTACTTTTTTTGAAGGTATATTTTGGACGTAACAAGAGGTTGCCTGTTCGGATTCTTGTTTGATTATTGGATATTTGATATATTCTACTTGATTTTTATCGGTTGCAAATCCTTCTTGGAAACAAGGTTCTTTGTTAATAGAGCGTATTAAGCCCTCAGCTTTTAAGGCATTTAACCCTTCCGGAGTTTTGGCGATTTCTTTTAACGCTTTTGAGGCATCGGCAAATGGGTCTATTTCCAATAGTGATTTTACGGAGGCTACATCCAAACCTTTGGTGTTATTCAATACATAATCAACGGTGTTGATGTACGGATTGCCCTTTACGTCGATTGCAACGACTTGATCTTGTCCTGTGATAGGCTGGAAACCTTCTTTGCCGACAATACCTTTGACACCTTCGGGAACTCTTGCAAATCTAACAGGAGCAGCTTTTGAGGCAGTTGTCCATTCGTAGTTCATTTTTGCAGGGTCGAGAGGAACTTTAGTTCCGCTTGCGTTGTACGGTTCAGGCTCGACGTAAGATTTGATAGCTTCCGTACCTCCGAGAAGAGCACCGTCCCAAGCCTCTTTGCCGTAGTTAATTATGAAATAACCGTTCGGATCGTTTTGGTCGATGTACATCGGTTGTTTAGTTTTACCGCTGTCCCAAGACACTTCTCTAAAGAACTTACCTTGAGCTTTGTCATATTGTAGTGGCGGGTTCTTAGCACAGACTTCTTCCGGCGTTCCGCTAAAGTCGATTTTCTTTATTGCTCTTGCCGGAGATTGACTTTGTCCTTCGTAAACAGTTTTGAGTTTTTGAGTAAGGTTATCTTTTGTTACAACCCTTCCTGCTTCTTCAAGTTGCTTAACTCCTTCCGGAGTTTTTGCAAGTTCTCTCATGTCACTTACAGACATATTTTTTGAAACTTTAGGTGTGGTAGGTGTTGCTTCTGCTTCAGGTACAGCATTTGGAGCTTCTGCCGTGGCTGTTTCTTTAACAAGTTCCTCTTTTAGTTCAGGTGAAACAGTATTAGAGCCTTGTGCTTTCTGAGCTTTACTTGCTTTGTAATTGTCGTAGCCGTCTTTGGCAGATTTGAGTGCACCTGCAACCATAATTCCGCCTGTTGTCAATTCTTGACCTCCTTGGCGAGCTTGTTCTTTGGTTTCTGCTGTTGCGAGATCTTTTGCACCATCATATACAAGTCCGGCACCTTCAACGCCAAAGTATGCTTGCGTTGCGACTGCAAATACTTTTCCGACACCAGCGGCTGCGGCAGCTTCACTTGCAACTGCTAAAGTTCCGACAAAAGCCGCACCTTGTGTACCGATAAAGCTGTCAACAGCATCGCCAGCACCTTTGACGCCTTCCCAAACTCTTTCTCCCATAGAAAGGTTTGCGTTGTCGCCATCGTCGATCCATTTGTCGACAGCGTTTGTAAGTGCATTTAAGCCACTGTATTTTTTAGCGGCTTCTTTTATGTCAGTAATGCCAGCTTTTTCATCCATATATGCAAATGTGTAGCCGATACCTTGCATTAAATATTCTTTTGCGGCGGCTTTGTCACCTCTTTCTCTAGCTTCGTAGGCTTTTTTGCCTGCCGTTTCCATTAGAAATTTAGTTTTTTCTTCACGGCTCATATCTTGGAATTTGATATCATTCATCAATTCTGTGTATGTTTCAGTTGGGGTTGGAAGTTTGTCTATTTTTGCCTTAAATTCTTGTTCTTGTTGTGTCTTTTGAGGGTTAAGGCGTTTTTGAGCACGAATATTTTCGGTTAATTCGGCTGCTTTTTTCTTGCGTTCGGCAACTGATTGATTTAGTTTCATTTGTGTGCCCGAAATTGCGTTTTGTTTTTCGACAGGATTTTTCTGAGAAAAACTTGTCATGCTGTCGAGGTAGGATTCCTGTCCGCCCCCGTAGCCTGCGAACCCCCAAACGTTACCTCGTTTGAGTGCGGCTTGCTGTTGTGTTGTCATCGTTTGGGCGTCAAAACCTTCTCTCGTGTTCATCCAACTTGCGTACTCTTTGGAGTTAAGCACACCTTTTTTGAGCATAAATTGGGCTACGTCGAATTTGGTCATCTTTCGATTGGTTTTTGCCTCATCGGCTTTCAACTCCTTCAAATGTGCTTGAGCAAAAGAGTCGATTTTTTGTGAAATAGTTGTTTGTGCCATCAGACATCCTTTCTTTATTTTCTACCGTCTACGTAATTCAAAAAGCAGCAACAACACTTCTGAAATTTGAAGTACAAATAGAGTGACGGAAATTAAGGACGTTGACTTTAACTTTTTTTTTCTTTTTTTTCTTTTTTTTCTTTTTTTTCTTTTTTTTCTTTTTTTTTCTCCTCTCTATGCTAATTTCACTGGATTTGAGGCAATTTGAAATTTTCCTTAACAAACCGTAACAAATATGTGATTTGTTACGGTTTGTTAAGGAAAATTCGTCGTGTTTGATTAAAAACGTCAAACACGACCTACGATTGATTATGCAAAAGTTCTACGATGATGCGATCTTTACGTCGCTACGCTCCTCAAGATGACATGTTATAGTCTTATCGCCTTTTTCGATGGAAACGCTGATACTTATTCCACTTTACGCTTTAGTATCTTTTTGATACTATTTAATTGCAGGGAAGAAGTATTTGACACCGTCGTCGCTACGCCAACGTACAAAGCCTGTTTTCGGGGTTTTGTCGATGTCCAAAATGCTCAACAACATCCAGTTGCCTCGGATTACGTTCAAATTAATTTTTGTCGGATAATTCATCACAGAAATTACCTTTGACGTATCGTCAGGCGAACCGTGCATGTCTTTAATCTTATCCGGCATGCCTTTTAGGGTGTACAAACCGTACTTTTTGCCGTATGTCGTGTAAAAGTTTACCCAAGTCGCAAATTTATAAGGATCATCTTTCACAATCCAACCGGAAGCCCCCGTTTTATTATCATAGATTACCTCAACCCAATCTTCGGTTTCGTCTACAACAGCCATTACCGCCAAGTCTTTTTTGTCCTTGTAAACTACAAACACATCCTGAAAAGTCAGGTTTGACGGTTCAAGAGTATCTTTTGTATATGTTATAACCGTTTTAACTTTAGATTTTATGTCAGGGCTTTCGTAAATCCTTATCGGACTTGACACCTGATAGACGCCGAGCGTGTTTGTCCTGATGAGGCTCACCGTGTCAGGCATTACGTCTGCCGCAAAGCCTTGCAAGCCAAAGCCTAAAAATACCGCAATTAAAACAATTATTTTCTTCATACAATTACTCCCTAAAACTTATGTCTGCGTAAGTTTTTTGCAATTTTTCTCTAACATTCTGCATTTGTCTGTCAATAACTTCGTCAGTAAGAGTTGCGTTTTCGTCCTGCAAATGAATCCTGAAAGCAAGACTCTTATAACCTTTTTCAATATTTTCACCTTGATAGACATCAAAAACTTCACTACCTTTGAAGATATTTTGCTGAACACCGCCCTTGATTACTCTCTGAATGTCATCATAAGTAACATCCTCATTGATTACAAATGCTAAATCTCGTTTAACTTCAGGGAATTGCGGAAGGTGTTTAAATCTCGGAACGGTTTCTTTGATAATTGCGATGAGTGCGTTCAAATCAAGGCTGAATACAAATGCGTCCTGATTGAATTTCATTTTGTCTTTCAAAATCGGATGAATTTGTCCGAAATAACCGATTGTTTGAAGGTTTTTGCCTAAAATATTTACGGCAGCACTTCTGTACGGATGAAGAATATCAAGTTCTTTCGCAAGCGGTGATTTATCAAATGCCGTCAATTTGATTCGTTTTTCAACTCCGAGTTCGTGGAACAAGTTTTCCATAATCCCTTTTACTGCATAGAAATCTGGTGCAGTCTTAACTTGCCATTTTGAATTTTCGACATCACCCGTCAAAACACCTGCAAGAACTTTTGTTTCTTTAACACCCGAATTCTTTTCGTCCGGAGTTCCTTCTAGTGAATATGTTTTGCCGATTTCGTAAGCCCAGAAGGTCTTTTGACCGTTGTCATAATTTGATTTCATACAGTTCAAAATACTTACGATTAAGTTTTGGCGAAGCATTGTGCATTCGTCGCTGACTGCATTGAGCACCTTAACAGCTTTTTCGTCCTCATAAGACATCATAAACCTGTCGAGGAGCGGTTTTCCGATAAGCGAAGCTGTTACGATTTCGTTCAAGCCGGCAGCTCTCATCAAATCGTGAACTTTTTTACTAATTCGTTCTTCGATAGTGATTTCAGGAGCCATAATTTTATTTGGAAGGCTCGGAGAAATCTTGTCGTATCCGTTAATTCTTGCAATTTCTTCGATTAAGTCGATTTCTCTTGTTACGTCGTAAGCTCGGAAAGAAGGAACAGCAAATTTTGCAGCTGCCGAATTTCCGCCCAACTTTTCAAACCCGAGATTTTCGAGAATTGAATCACACCTTTCAGGAGCAATTTCAACCCCGAGAATTCTTTTTAATTGAGGATATCTCAAAGTTATCTCTGTCGGTTCAAGCTTGTTGTTACCGGCTTCAACAACCCCTTCAATTTTCGCATCTGCAAGTTCAACCAAAAGTTGCATTGCACGCATAAGAGCAGGTCTGATTGCTTCGATATCAATACCTCTTTCAAATCTTGCGGAAGCCTCACTTCTATAGCCCACACTTCTTGCAGATTTTCTGTTGCTTGCAGGAGGGAAATAAGCAGCTTCTAGGGCTATTGCGGTTGTGTTGTCGTCGATTTCGGAATTTTCGCCACCAAATACACCTGCAAGACAAACACCTTTGTCTTTGTCTGCAATCAAGATGCTGTCTGTTGTAAGGGTTCTTTCGACACCGTCGAGTGTAACAATTTTTTCACCCTCAGTTGCACGACGTACGCAGAGATATCCGTTTAATTTATTCAAATCAAAAGCATGGAACGGTGTACCATATTCCAACATTACGTAGTTTGTGATATCAACTACGTTGTTAATTGCCCTAACACCTGATGCTAGAAGTCTTTTTTGCATCCAATCCGGTGACGGTTTAATTTTAATATCTTTCAAAATTCCGAGAGAATAGTATTTGCAAACATCTTCGTCAAGAATTTCAACTTTAAATTTGTCTGTAGACAAGTCTTTTGTTGATTCAAGCGGAGAAAACTTCAACGGAGTGTTGAAAAGTGAGCTTAATTCTCTGGCAACGCCGATTACAGACATCTGATCGCCTCTGTTTGCGGTTGGAGCTACATCAAGAACCGTATCTTTTTCAAACCCGAGAACATCTTCAACATTTTCACCGATTTTTACATCAGGGAAAATTCTGTTCAAAACCAAAATACCATCCTCTTCCTGATAACCTCGTTCGGAAACTCCGAGTTCGTCAGCGGAGCAAAGCATACCTTGTGATTCAACTCCACGAATTACCGCTGGAGTTAAGGTAAATTGTTCGCCTGATTTTCTGTCCAAAACTTTGCTTCCGACAGATGCGTAAGGAACAATTTGACCTTCTTTAATATTTTGAGCACCGCAAACTACAGTTTTTAAACCGTCACCCGTGTTGATTGTTACAAGGTGAAGGTGGTCTGAATTCGGGTGATTGTCTATTTTTTCAATCTTAACTGTTTTGATATTCGTGAATTGAGGCTTGACTTCTTCAATTCCTTCAACTTCTAACCCGCTCATAGTAAGCTCATGAGCAATTTGTTCGTCTTCGACGTTTGCTAAATCTACGAATTCATTTAACCAGTTAATTGATACTTGCATTTATACTTCCCTCTTAATTATTATTGTACTTATAGCCAAATAGTACAACAAAAGAAAAGACATGTAAAATGCTTTTTTAATTAACCGATTTTTTCTTCAAAATCTTTTCCGCCGACAATTCTCAAATGACGTTGAGCACCTTCACCAACGCTCTTGCTTTGGAGGTTGTGTTGTTCGACAAGCTCGTGTTGAAGCTTTCTTATTTGTTGACTTTGCGGTTGTAATTCAATATGTTCCGCACCTGCAAGAATTTTATTAATTGCAGCTTTCGCCTCATCTAATGCTCGTTCGGCATCGTCGTAGTAGCCTTGGAGGGTTTCCGAGGTTTCCGTAATTTGCAACGCATCTTTCAAAACTTTTTGAATTTGTGCCATTGAATTCGTTTTGATGAAGAAAATTTGCAATCTGTAATCGTTTGCAGTGCTGAGGATTTTTGCCCCGCCCTTTGCAAAATTCTTGTGTGCGATTACGATGTCAGCGTCGTCAATGTTGCGGGTGATTTCTGCCTTCAAGTCCAGCCTTTCGATAACTTTTTCAACAATACTTCTTGATACTGCGTAAAGATAGATTTTTTTGATACCTTTAACTTCTTCAACGTATTTTTGACGGGAAAAATTAAACTTCAAACTGTCCGCAGGTTGAATTTTTTGTTCAAGCTTGTTGATTTGCTCAGTAATTGAAGGTTCTTGTTTGGGTTGAACTTTTTTAATTTCTTCCGCTTGTTTTTCAACCTGTTTGTCGTAAGTTTGGTCGACTTTTCTGATTTCAGGGCGGATTGGCCAGCCTCTCAAGATGTAATCTACGGCTTCTGCCGTATCTTTGTAAACGGCGAGAGTGTTTCTGTCGAGAATTTCGATGACAATATCAAACGTCGGCTGTTTTTCTCTTTCAAGAACCGTTTTTTGTGACGCACGGCGTCTTGCCTCGTCATCACCGAGGGTTACGGACTGAATACCGCCGACAAGATCGGAAAGTGTAGGGTTTTTAATCAAACTCTCCAAAGAATTACCGTGAGCTGTTGCAATAAGCATTACCCCACGTTCCGCAATGGTTCTTGCGGCTTGTGCTTCTTCTTCCGTACCGATTTCATCGACAACAATAACTTCCGGGGTGTGGTTTTCGACCGCTTCAATCATAATATCCTTTTGATACTGCGGCTGAGTAACCTGCATACGTCTGGCATGCCCGATTGCGGGATGTGGAGTGTCACCGTCACCTGCAATTTCATTTGAGGTATCAACGACAACAACACGCTTGCCGAGTTCGTCAGCCACCAGTCTTGAAATTTCTCTTAACTTGGTGGTCTTGCCAACCCCCGGTCTGCCTAGGAACAAAATACTTTTGTTCATCATGCAGAAATCTTTAATACAAGCAATAGTTCCGGTTACAACCCTACCGATTCTGCAAGTAAGCCCTATAACTTTACCTTGACGGTTTCGAATTGCACTGATTCGGTGAAGAGTTCCCGGAATACCCGAACGATTGTCCGAAGTAAATTCCTGAATTCTGCTTGTAATATATTCAATATCTTCCGAATTAACGGTATCTTCTCCAATATATTCTATCTTTCCGTCCGAATGACGAATTTCCGGAGTTCTGCCAATATCGAGAACTATTTCTATAACATCCTCCATGTGGTCATAGTCCACATGCTGTCGAACCTTTGGGGGCAAAACTTCAAGAAGTTTGTTTAAATCATTTTGAAATTGCAGGTTACTCATTTTCTTTTCTCGCCTTTCTCATTTTGCGATGTATATATCCAAAATATGATTGTTGGCTATGTTATTTATATTATCTCTCTCCATGTGTATTATACCACTTTTTATATGCAAATTCTTTATTTTTACAACTACACCTGTAGTAAATTTACAAAACTTAACATATGAAAGTGTCGATTTTACACTGTTCCGCCACCTTTGTTCAGTTTATTAAAGATATTTTTACCGCCTTCTTTTTCCTTTATTATGTTCATTACAAACTCATTTGCCTCACTGTCACGAGCGATTGCCTCTTTGAGTTCGAGCATTGCCTTGTAGTTTAGTGATTTAAAACTCGGGTCATTCGGGTTTTTGAAGTATTTTTTGAAATTCTCTTGTGCGGAATTGTTAAATCCCGGAAGTCCCATTTGCAGTGCGTACCAAAGATAAAATTCTCTCAAAAGATAATAAGGTTCAATTTCGCCCGTACCAATTACGAACATTGGTTTTGTACGAATTGAGAACTGTTTTTTCACAAATATATTCAAATATAACGCTTTAGCACCGTGAAGTTCGGTAATTAAGCCTTCGTGTTCATTAATTTTTTCAAGAATTTTTACCGCATTTTTCAGTCTGTAAATTTTTGTCCCCTTTGCGGTGATGTAGTCGAGAAGTTTTAGCGGATTGTCCGAGCAAGATTTTGCGATGTCCGTAACCCCTTGTTTAACAAGCTCGATTTTTTTCTTAGTTTCACTGTTGAGAGTGAGGGTTTCCGAGCCGGAAAGGACGATTTTGCTATCTTTATTAGAAAAACTTTTTTCCAAATGCGGTGCCAGTTTTCGAGAAAGCATTTTGTCCTGCAATGACAATATAAAAAATTTAATTTTTTTCGCAAATTTAAACATATTTTTCCTTTTGCCCACCCCAGTATAACCCATTTTAAAAGAAATGTTTTCCTCTAAAAAATGTAAAGTTTGTAACGAGTTTGTGAAAATCTGAAATTCCTGCCAAAACTAAACGTTTACATGTATAGAGATAAAACAAGAGAGAGAGTATGTCTGTAAAAATTCGGACAACTGAATATTTTTGCTTCGAAATTTTCCACAAGGAGGTTCTATGGGTATAGACGGTATGGGAAGTTTCGGGCAACTGACCGCATATCAAAAAATGCAAATGCGTCAAAAGATGACGTTTGGCTCTGTAACGTCAAATTATCAGACACGTAATCTTAATTTTAATGCAAATACAAGCATTTTTAAGCAGAATTCTAACATATTCATGGCGTCGAAACAGTTGAGAATGAACCAAATGTACGGTTTTGATGCGATTGCACGACTTAACCAGCAACAAGCCGCAAACCAAACAAACGGGACTCAAAATGCAAACGAAAGCCAACAAGAAAATTCAAAATCTTGGAAAGAGCTTGCTGGTGAGGCAAAATCTGCAATCAAAGCTTTTGATGAAGTTTTTGGCAAGAAAAAATCAGGTGGTGCGGGTTCTGCAAAGGCTGACAAGGCAATAAACGATATTAAAAACGCAAAGGATAAAGCAGGTTTGCAAAAATCCGTAAGCGGAGCTCAAAGTGAGTTGACGAATGTTCAAGCAAGCCTTCAAAAGTCGACGTCGTCCCTGACCGAGGCTAAGGCGAAAGAAACCGAAACAGCTCAAACGGCACAACAAACGGAAGAAAAATTAACCCAATCTAAGCAAGAATTGAGTTCTAATGAACAAAAATTGACAGAGGCACAGAGTAACGTAAAGGATTGCAAACAGGCTTTGAAGAATGCTAAATCTCAAGCTACGAAAGATAATCCAAATACTGCTGCAATCGCACAAGCCGAGGCTAATTTGAAACAGGCGGAGGTTGCAGAAAAACAAGCTAAACAAGCGGTTGAACAATCAAAAGAGCAGGTTAAGACTGACGAAAAAGCTAATACTACGGCTAAAAAAGAGGCAGAAAGTGCAAAAGCCGAAAGCAGCAAGTTGCAATCTCAAGTTGACACGCTTCAAAAGCAAAGCACAGATCTTCAATCTGCCATAACAGACGGCAACAGCCGACTTGAAACAATCGGCAAGGAAGATACAAAAACTGACAAAACTGATAATGCCGAGAAAACCGACCAGTCAGGTCAAGAGGTTAAGAAGAAATCAAGTAGTCAAATGCCAAGTGATAATGTCGATTTGAGTAATGTCCCTGAAGGTAAAGAAGAACAACTGGCATGGATTAATGAAAAGTTATCAGAAATTACCGCTAACTATGAAAAGAATGGTGGTGATGCTCCTTTGTATGATGATCCTGTCTATATAACTCTTATGATGCAAAAAGATAACCTTGAAGGAGTAGACAGAACGTCAGAATTTCTCAAAGAAGATCAAGCTACTTGGATAGATAACCAAATGTCAGAAATTGCGGCAGATTATGCTAATGGCAAGGGTGACAGCAGTTTAGAGGAAGATCCTATTTATTCTGCATTGAAAGAACAGAAGAGCAGATTAGAAGGAACAGCAGTCCCTGACGGAACTGTTGACCCTGCATTGGCTGCAAAAAATCAAAAAATCGACAATGCAGAAGATTCCGTAATACTTTCAAAAAGCGGTAACAAAATTGCAACAGGCATGAAGCCAGCAGGAAGTGTTTCTAATGATAAATCAACACTGAAATCCGAAGATACCAATGCTGATAAAAATACGGCAAAAGCAAGAGGTTTTTCTGAAAATTCCTCAACGACAATATATGCAAACGATGAGGACGACGGGAAAGATTTTGTAGTCAGTGACGGTAAATACTTTATTGACGGTCAAGAGGTGAATGAAAAAGATTTTGTTCAGCAGTATGATACCGCTAAAGCAAACTCCACAGATGATAACGAAAATGAAATCCATGAAAGTTTTATAAAGCGTAAACAACCTCAAAAAGGTGTTAAGTAGTTTTGTAGATCTTTAATAAGTTCATATCATTAGCTATGCCAAAAAATAGCATTGGTGCATAGCACCCGATATGAACTTATTCACCCTTCACTTTTCACCTCTAACGTAACAGTCCTATCGCCCTATCGCTCTACAGTCTTATCGTCTTAAAAATTAATATTAAATTTACATAAAGATTGTAAATTTTACACTTGCTTTTTGTCTTTATTTGCTATAAAATGTAATTG
>ERZ1026854.1476-NODE-1476-length-14777-cov-16.388466_pt1 | contig 14777 bp, 11 predicted proteins | sample MGYA00380157_ERZ1026854 | MGnify/ENA primary metagenome ERZ1026854 (study PRJEB33269, sample SAMEA4719793) | human gut metagenome | biome: human-associated habitat; feature: organic feature; material: feces | place: Cameroon | collected 2013-10 ...
TAGGGCAATGCGAAGGCCTTCGAGTGGTGGGATGGGCAAGGAGAATCCCACGTTTTCTGTTTTGTAAGAGGATTTAATAGCAATATCGAATAATTTCTGGTTAGGGGTTCATCAGATTAGAATGAGACTAAGAGTTTCTGAAGAACTGTAATGAAAACAGAAATAAAATCACAGAGAGTAAGAAATATAATAGAAGAACTCAAGGACCAATATCTTGAGGATGATAGATGTGGGCGTCCTTGGATTATAGGTTTCTCTGGTGGCAAGGATTCAACTGTTCTACTGACACTTACATGGCTTGCTTTGTCTGAACTCAAAGATAATGGGATAAAATTAAAGAGAAATGTCTATGTCGTTTGCAATGATACGATGGTTGAGAATCCTGTTATCGAAGAGTATGTTGTGAAAGTCTTGGATAAAATAAAGCGTGCAGCTAAAGAACAGCAACTTCCGATTTCTGTAGCAACAACAACCCCTGAATTAGAAGATTCTTTTTGGTGCTGTGTTATTGGCAAAGGGTATCCTGTACCCAATAACTCTTTCCGCTTTTGTACTGAAAAGATGAAAATTAAGCCAACGTCAAAGTTTATTACGGATCAGGTTGCTGCTGATGGGGAGGCGATTGTTTTAGTTGGAACTCGTTTGTCAGAGAGTCAACAAAGAGAGCGTTCTATCAAAAGACATGAGATAAAAGGACATAGACTTTCGAAGCATCCGCTTAATCCAAATACGTTTACTTATGCTCCTATAAAAGAACTGATGTTGGAGGAAGTGTGGTGGATAATCAATACGATACCATCTCCATGGGGATTTGATAATGAAATCTTGTTCAAGATATATATGGATGCTTCTGCTGACGATTACGAATGTCCAACAGTTGTGACAGATGATAGTCATAGAAGTTGTGGGCAAAGTCGTTTTGGATGCTGGATTTGTACCGTGGTAAAGGAAGATAAGTCTATGACCTCTTTAATTAAAAATGGTGTGTCATGGATGAAACCTTTGTTGGATTTTCGAGATAGGTTGGTAAGCAATAGAAATGTCTCGGAATTTCGTTGTGAAACTCGTCGAAATGGTCAACGTGCAGTGGATGAGACTGGTCACAATATGGGTAATTATACAATGGAGTATAGAATCCAACTTCTGAGAGAATTGCTTACGGTGCAAAAAGATACACAGGTTCATCGGGCAAGTATAGACTTGATAACAAATCAAGAGTTGATAGCAATTCAAGTTATTTGGTATCGAGATGGAAACTTTACAACAACAGTTAATGACATATATAATGAGGTGTATGGATATAATCTTCCAAACACTTCTATAGGACTGGGGGAAAGACTTTTGTTGGAAAAAGCTTGTCAAGAAAATCCTACTCACTATAAATTAATACAGGAATTGTTGGCGTTACAAAAAAGTAAAGTTTTACTAATGCGTAAATATGGCTTGTCAACAGAAATGGAGACACGTCTTGCCTCATTTATAAAGGAGAACGAAAATGATTATAAGTAAAATATCATTGAGTAATTATAGACTTTATCAAGGCATAAATGAGATAGAGTTCAAAGTAAAGAAAGGAAAAAATATTTACCTAATCTCTGGAGAAAATGGGTTTGGTAAAACAACATTCCTCCATTCTCTAATTTGGTGTCTTTATGGTCGTTTGATAACTGAGGTAGAGGCGGAAGTTCGTAAAGATATAGTAAAGGCAGGATATAAGGAGTTTTTGAAAGGTAACTTCAATAATACTGTACGAAACAAGTTTGAAGAACTTGATAAAAACATTGTGGCTGAGATAAAAAAACATGGATATACAATAGATACAGAGTATGTTCGTGAACTTTCAACATATTCTGTTGCTATTGATTTTTCAGATGTTGTTATACCTTCTTTGCCTTGTACGTCTATTAGAATAGTTCGTTCATATGATTATTTGTTTGAGACTGAATCTGTAGATATATTTATAGATGGGGTAAGGAATGAATTAACCAATGAAATCGGTCCGGATGTTTTTATCAATGACTTTATCTTGAATAAAGACATTGCACGTTTTTTCTTTTTTGATTCAGAGCAAATAGTTTCTTTGGCAGAAACGAATACAACAATAGAACGCCGTAGATTGGGGTCTGCTTATAATGAAGTGCTTGGTGTTCGCAAGTATGAAGATTTGAAAAAGAATTTGGAGAACATGCGTCTTCGTTTTAGAAAAAAGTCTTCAGATGCAATGAATAGAAATCGTCTAATGGCTTTGTTGAATGAAAAGAAACAGTTACAACAGACAATTTCAGAAAATGATAGCTTGTCGGATAAGATAGAAATAGAACTACAAGATCTTCGCAAGAAAAACGAGGAGTTGCAGTTGCGCTTGCTTAGAGAGGGAAATGGAGCTACAATTCAAGAAATCAAAAAGATAGAGGATGTTATTTTCTTGACTAAGAAAAAGGATGAGGAATATAAAAAACAATTAAAGCAATTTATAGATTATGCTCCGTTTGCCATAGCTGGAACTTTGTTTAAAGATACAAAGGAGGAGTTGGAAAAAGATTATTTGCAAAATAAGGCTAATGTAAATTTGGTGAGTACCAATTCCATCGTTTCAGATATTACGTCTGATCTTTTGTTAATGGTAAATGATATTCCTATGAATGCTGACATTTCCTTACAGTTACAGCAACAAATACAAAATATATTGTCAAAATATAAAAAAGAAGCTAGCGAAGAACAGCCGTTGTTAGCAATGAGTGATGAGGAATATGAAGAGTTTATGGCAATTTATAGTTATGTAACAACAACTTATAAGATAGAGTTTGAGCATTTGGCTGATGATTACAAGAAAAATAAGCAAATTCTTGAAAGAAACTCTCGTAGATTGTCCAATATCCAATCTAAAGAAAAGGATGAACTGATAAAAGAAATTAGAAAAACTAAAAATGAAGTAGAAACCAGAATACAAAATAAAGAGCAAGAGATAAGGCAATGTAAAGAAAGCCTTGGGGTCTTGACTCAAAAGATGGCTACAGCAACAAAGCAAATCAGTGAACTTAGCAAGGTTGTTAGCTTGGATGATAGTTCAGAAAGAAAAGATAAGTTGGCAGAACAGCTTATAGAAGAATTGTCTGTATTTTTGATTTCTTTAAAAAAAGAGAAGAAATTTTCTTTGGAAAGGCGAATCAAAGCTATTCTGAATAGTTTGATGCATAAAGAAGACTTTATTGGAAATGTTGAAGTGAATATAGAGGGCGATGATATGGACATAAGTCTGTTTTCTGTTGATGGTGTTGAAATTCACAAAGATTCATTGTCAAAGGGTGAACAACAGCTTTATGCTACTTCCATATTGAAAGCTTTGGTTGATGAGAGTGGAATACAATTCCCTGTGTTCATTGATAGTCCTCTGCAAAAGTTTGACAAGAGCCATGCTACAAAGATTATTACGGAATTTTATCCTCAAATATCTGAGCAGGTGGTATTATTCCCGTTGTTATACAAGGAACTGACAGAGGAAGAATATGAGGTGATGAAACCATTGGTTAATTCTACCTATTTAATCAAGAATGATACAACTCATTCTTATTTGGAGGAAGTAAGTATTAATAGTTTTATAGAGGAGGCATCATAATGTTCAATCAGATTAAAACAAGTGCAAAAAATAAAGAAGTGGTAACTGTGCTGACTCGCAAGTTTGGATTAGGTGCAGAGAATGTGATAGCAAGAATAGCTATTGTATATTCTTTGCAAAATGGAACACGTTTTCTTCCTACTGATACAAAAGATTCCGGTGGTAAGGAATATACTAAGAATGTGTTGTTTGGAAATATGTATCCCATGTATGCAGCTTTAATGTGTAAGTATTACCAAATACGAATGTCAGATAAGGATTTGCCACGTTATTTCAAATTGCATTTGGATGATGGCTTGGAGAGAATTATGCAGGATGTTAAGGACAATCCTAATCTTGTGGGTTATGATTATTTATTTGATAAAATTCATGTAGGACTAGAAGCAATATGTTAAAGGCACATGACATATCATTTTTGAGATTATTGACTATGGGTTATATATCCTCAGAGACTTATCATGCAGTAAAAGAATACGGTATGATAGGTAATTTATCTGTGGATAAACTCGAATCTTTTTCAGATAAATGCCAAGATGAATTGAAAATGCTTTTCTTGGATAAAGAGACTGTTTTGACTTTAGAACTTTTGGAAGAAGCAGATAAAGATTTAGCAGACAATAAAGGTAATGTTATGCAAGTGCTTGATAATGTTGTGGCTTGCCTAGATGCGCAAGATATTATCAGCAAGATAGGAAAAAGGCGTTTTGTCTCTGATTATGCATTTTGTTCATCTAAGATGTTGAAAGATTGTTATGGTGCATCGGAGTATGAAAAAGCCCAGCGTTTAGTGAAACGTTTTAGAATAGCATACCAAGCAAGACTTGCTACTCCTACTGTGACAGAAGAGAATACAGATATTATTAGTAATGAATTAGAAGGAGACTCAGGCTTTACAGGCAAAGATTTGATAGTAATAGAAGATAATGCTTTGTCGGAAGAAAGTCGTGGACAAGGTTATGAAAAATATGTCAAATATCTATATAGTTTAAGTAAGGAGCAATTTGTCCCTTACGAGAATTTCTTGCTATCATGTGGATTTGGTAAAAGGGCTATAAATAGTATTAAAGGGATAGGCATTCGCAACTTTTTTGTTAATTACTTATTCGCGGAATCAACGAAACTATTCAGTGTAAGAAACTTTGGAAGAAAATCCTGGTTTGAATTTGAAAATTTGAAGCAAGACTTGTTTGCTTATATTATAAAGTCTTGCCAAGATTCTCAAATGCTTAATGAATTGGAAGAGGAAATTGAACATGTAAAAAGGCTAAAAAACTTAACTTTGAAAGAGATTGCTGGAAAAGATAAGTATCAGTTGATTTTGGTGAAGTATAGTGAACTTCTGAAAACTTCGGTCTTAAGTGTTCGTGCAAAGAATGGCATAAATAACTATGCAGGTGATTTCATAGAAGATTTTGTGCATTCTCGTAAAAATGCAAAAGATCTTCGTAATATAGGAAGAAAGTCGGTAGAGGAGATAAATCGTTTTGTAGAAGAACTACGCTCGTATATAGATGAGGTAATTGAGCATGATTTTTCTGAAGAAGAGAAAGAATTGCTATTATTAAAATCTAAATATGGTAGTTTTATGGATGGATACGCTTGTAGAGTTTATTCGGACAAAAAACAACTGCCAATGTTTCATATCGTAGAAAATATATTAGAGTCAGAACAAAAATATGATAACAAAATTCAATTCTTAAATTATCTTATGCCAATGGTTAAAGGAGAAGAATCTTTAACTATAGAGCAAATAGCAGAAAATCAAAATCTTACCCGTGAGCGTGTACGACAAATATGTGCAATGGGAATCGACTATCTTTATGGAGAAATGGTTGTAAATAAGTCTGACAATATAGATTTTAGTAAGATAGTATCCTTTTCTGAAGATTGGTCTTATGTAAAAGATAGGTTGGAATGTGCGGATGTTATAAAAACTAATTCTGTAGAAGTCTTAATGGAACAAGAGGATTGTAATCTTACTTTTTCTATAGGCTTGTTGACAATATTTAGAATCTTCAATGGTGAGTATAGTGTTGTTGGTAATAAACCATATGATACGACAACTCGATCTAAATCATTGTGGAACAACTGCTTTTTGGTAAAGAAAGAGTTAGTTGAGGCTTTTGATTTCGATGATATGCGTTGTACGTTGGATTTTTATTTTAGTGAGCATGACGCAGAAGAAATGATATGTCAGACGGCAGAAGAACTGGTGTTGGATTTATTTATGTCGTCTTGGAAATCTTTTGACGGTTCTAAGGTCGAAGCAGTGTCTAATGTTGTAACGGAAATTTTGATGCAAGAGTATGAATTGATTCCTGATGAGGAGTTTCGCTTTTTGCTTCAAGGTAAGAAAGTTGTAACTGCTACAGATATTTTGTTTAGGGCTTTGAGTGAGAACAATCAACCAATGTCTATAGATGAATTGTATGCAATTTTGCAGGATAAGTCTTCATGTAATTATAAATCCCCTGCAAGCATAAAAGGTATCGTAAATTCTGATGTTCGGTTATGTATGGTTGGTGTGGATAATCTGGTGGCATTAACAGAATGGGAGCATATAAAACTCGGAAGTATACGTGAAGTAATAGTACAATATTTAGAACAATTTGACGAGCCTAAGCCTGTGCATGACATAGTTGGGTATGTGTTGCGTTATCGAGATACAACAGAGAATAGTATTCGTTCAACGATGTATAGCGGTTCTCAGTTTCGACAATTTGATAATGGTTATTTTGGATTGGCTGATAAATCTTATCCCGATGAACATCTTTATGCGCAGTCTCTTGAATTTAAAGAGCGAGTAAAAGAGATGGAATGTTTCTTGATGCAGACAAAGCATTTTCCATTTTCTTCATCAGAAGATAATTCTGAGATAAATCTACGCCAATGGTGGCTTCGGAATAAGAGCAGTGATTCGCTAAATGATGTTCAGCAAAATGAAATCAAGAGAATTCAAGATACTTACTGGTATTTGCCTACAGACAAGAGGGAAGTCAGGTGGTTTTCCTCCTTTAATCAGTATCGAGAGTTTGTGCAGGAGCATGACAGAAGACCATCTTGCTATATTGAACGAGAAAAGTTTTTGGCAGAATGGTTTGCCAAGACTCAAAAGGAGTTTGTTGACGGTGAACTTTCAGAAAATGAAGAAAAAGTGTATTTGCATTTATGTAAAATTTTATAGTTATGCTGGCAGATAAGAAATTTCATTATAGCTATTCACAAATAGATGAGCATAAACCTGCGGAGTTTTGCTCGCTTGCGTTGAAGAATAGTTTGAGGTTAGACTTGGGGTTGGGCTATTTTAGCTCAGCAAGTTTTCATGTGCTGGCAAATGGTATGGCACAATTCATCGTTAATGGTGGAAAGATGAATCTCTATATTAACCAGTATATATCAGAAGAGGACTATGGTCTTTTTAAGGGAAAGTATGATAACTATTTTGACAAAAAAATAGCCACATCTTTACTTGAAATGCAGAAAACGTTTAGCCAGCGAGACGAGCATTTTTTCCAATGTCTTGCATACTTGATTAAAACAAAGAGAATCAATGTCAAAGTCGTCGTTTTTGTTAAAGGCGGTTTGCCACATGAAAAATATGGAATTTTTACCGATGAAAATGAAAACAAAATCTATTTTTGTGGCTCAATGAATATGACAGCTAATGCTTTGCTGGATAATTTAGAGACTATAGAATGTACTTGTTCTTGGAAGGGAAAGGATAGTTTGGATAAGGTAAAAAACATGGAGGCGCATTTCTTGAAAGTTTGGAATGGAAACAGTGAGAATATCCATGTTTATGATGCAAGGGAATTTTGCAATGAGATAGTTCGCTCATACTCAGGAAAAGATCCAGAACAGTTATTAAAAAGAGAAAAGGAATTTGTCGATGCTTGGCAAAAAGATAATTATATTAATGTTTCAAAAGTACCGCATTTTCCAACAAAGTATAAAGATGGGGCAAGACCTTATCAGGAGGAAGCTTATCAAGAATGGATAGCTAATGGCAAAAAGGGCATATTTGCCATGGCGACAGGAACGGGTAAAACGGTAACTTCTTTGAATTGTGCTCTGCATGAATATCAAGTGGATGGCTATTATCATTTATTGATATTGGTACCAACTCTTGATTTAGTAGAACAATGGAAAGAAGAGTTGAAGGCATTTGGCTTTAGGAAAATACTTGGCGTATCTTCTCTAAATGCTTTATGGCGTAAGGAAATGTTGGAGATAGTGCGCAAGATTCAGCGAGGCGTGAATGTAGATTTTTGCATAATATCGACTTATGATTCTTTTGTAAACAAGGATTTTCAATCCATGTTGTCAAAACTGTCTGATACAATGCTGTTGATTGCTGATGAGGCACATAATATCGGTGGTAAAAGAGTGAAAGCATGCTTTAAGGAGTTGACAATCACAAAGCGGATTGGCCTTTCGGCGACTCCTGAACGTATTTACGATGAGGATGGAACAAGACAAATTGCTCAGTTCTTTGCCGATGAGCGTCCTTATGTTTTTTCGTTTCCAATGAGTAAAGCCATTGAAGAGGGAAGGTTGTGTAAGTATTATTACTTTCCATATATAGTCTACCTGAATAATGATGAGATGGCTCTTTATTCTATGATAACTCGTAAGTTGGCTTTGTTGTGGGATTCCGAGAAATGTCAGTTTAAAAATAAACTGGAGGCGGAAAAGTTGTTAATGAATAGGAAACGAATCATTCATAAATGCCAAGATAAGGTTAGGGTGTTTCGTGAGATACTTCAAGATATTGGTGAGGAAAAACTAAAATATACATTTGTATATGCTCCTCAGGGAAACTATGAACATAGTGAGTTGGAGGAAGAATATGAATGTAATAGTTTTATTCAGAGATTACTTGATGAGACTAAAGCAATATATCCTAATAAGCGTTGTAATACATTTGTCGGAACAGACAGTAAAGATAAAAGGGCTACATTGCTAAAGGCATTTGGACAAGGAACAATAGATGTTTTGTTTGCCATGAAATGTTTAGACGAAGGAGTTGATGTGCCACGTGCTGAGTGTGGAATCTTTACATCGAGTACGGGAAATCCGAGGGAATTTATCCAGAGAAGAGGAAGGCTATTGAGAAATCATGCAGAAAAAACTTTTAGTTATATTTATGATATGGTGGTAATCCCATCTACCATAAATCGGGAAGAATGTAATTCGAGTATGGAGCGAAATCAAGTTAAATCAGAACTCAAACGTGTGGCGTATTTTGCTTCGTTGGCTGTAAATTGCTATGCTAACAATGGTGCTTACGAGGTGTTAAATGGTGTGGCACAACATTTTGGTATAGTTTGGAGTGAATTATTTGAAGATGTAGAACAATAAAATATAATTATTATGGATGGTAAAGATATTTTTCAAGAAATTATGAAGTCTCCCGGTATGAGAAAAATACTCGGAGAGTCAAGGAACGACTTCTTGGATATGGAAAGTGAAGAAGTTAATCGTAAAAAGGAAGTTGCCGTTGTGCGTGCGATTATCGAAGGACAGGTGAGACGTACGTCTGACGATAATATTTTCAAGAACATTAAAAAGCTATATGACTTATAATTATGGGAACAATTATCAAATCTGTTGCTTTTGAGAACTTCTATAATTATTATGGGAGTTATGAAGCTAATGAATACAAATTTAAGGCTGGTATAAACATAGTGAATGCCGATAACAATATGGGCAAGTCTAAGTTTTATAATGGTTTTATGTGGATGTTGCGTGACCAAGTGTATGATTCAGACATCAAGGCTTTTGTTGATGCAAACGAATCTCTTGTAAAAATGGCTTCTGGAAAGGCTAAGGCGGAAGACCATCTTTTCAAGGTCGGTTTCAGAGTGATATTCACAAATGGAGATGTGGAATACACAGTAGAGAAGTATTCAAATTTTTCAACTTCAGATGGCGAACTGCTTCATACGCCATCAATGATGAGTGTTTTTAAAAAAGAGAATAATGCCGATATACCTGTACTTGATAAAGATGAGCAGATGGACATAATCAACAAGGTGTTTATACCTTTGTCTATTCGTAATTATGCATTACTGCAAGGTGAGTCAATGGATCGTTTGGTAGATTTATCCTCTAAAAAGGCTTTGTCTGATACGATTGATACGTTGGCTGGTATCTCGATATTAAAGGGGATTTGTGACACTTCTCGTAAGATGGCAAAAATGGCAGACTCTTTATACCAAACAAAGGATTCGGAAAACTCGAAGAATGATACCGCAAAGCAACAGCTAAAGGAAAAAAGAAGTTTTTTCGTGCGAAATATCGAGAAACTCAGGGAGGAGATAGAGGCAGCAAAAGATGAACTCAATGCTGCTAAGAGAAAAAAAGAGGAGCTTGATGCCTACATTAGTAATTCAACTAAGCGTATAGAGATTCGTTCTAAATTGGATGCAAATACGATTGCAATAAAAGATGCAAAGAAGAATATAGATGACATTGAAATGTCTATAACAAAGAGACTTTTTGATGAAGAGAATCCGTGGCTGTTAATGGGAATGCAAGATGAACTAGAAGTATTTGACGCCAAGAGAGAAAAACATATCGGTGAGTTGGCTCGTATGAATGATGATGGGGCTTTGGTAATTATGTTGCCAGAGGGGTCACCAGATACATCATCTTTAGAGAGAATGTTGAAGACGGAGGTTTGTGAAGTTTGCGGGCAGAGAGCCCATAAAGGCTCTGATGCCTGGAATCATATTAAGATGATTCTTGATAGACCAAAGAAAATCAGCACCACACGTAATGATTTTAAGGATTTCTATGGCATGTTGCAGAAATCAGCAAGTTCTTACTTGATGAGCATTCCACGTTTAGGCTCCAAAATTGAAGACGTAAAGGTACGTTTGGATAAAATGAAAGATAACTTGGATGAATTGGAGGAAAAGAAGAATGACATCTTTACGGAACTGAATAATGCAGGTGGTAATGCTGATAATTCAGAATACAACGATAGAAATATCGTTGCCGATTATCATCGAGTAAATTCCGTTATAACAGAAAAAGAAAATGAAATAAACGGAAAAAATAAAATGGTAGCAAAGATGGAAGAAGCATTGGCTGCAGTCAATCAAAAGTTATCTTCATATAAGAAAGCTGCCGATGTAGAAAAGTATGAGGAGTTTGCCCAGGTGTTAGCAAAAATCAATACAGTCATCGAAGAGACTAAAGATGACATATTTGGCAGAACGATAGAGACATTGGCAAAAAATGCCAATGAAAAATATAAAGCACTGACCTCTGGCAATCAGTCTTCTGGTGGTATTTTGGATTTCCAAAGAGATCATGATATCGTAAATGTTACAATACGTGATGTGAACAATGGTGAGATAACCGGATTGGGAACTGGTTTCCAAAGAATGAAGCAGTTGGCTATTGTCATGGCTGTAATTTCTTCAAAGATAGGGGATGAGAAGATGTTTGATTATCCTTTTATTTCAGATGCACCGTTCTCTGAGTTTGGTGAAAATTTCATCAATAATTTCTTTGCTGTGGCACCAGAAGTGTTCAGTCAGAGTATCATAATGATTAAGGAATTGTACAATCCTAATGCGGATGATTTGCTGACACCGTTTGGGCGTAGAATCCTTGACAAAATGAACAAAGGACAGATTCGTGGTACATTCTATGTGAATGTTATCGAGGAAAAAGCGGATACAACAGGTTTAGTAACAACTCATAAATGCTATAAGTATTAATTATGAATCATCAAAAGTTTAGAGATGCGATTTGTAATCGCAAGCCGAGATACAATACAAAGTTTAAGCCTTTGATTGAGAGAATCTCATCTAAAGGTGATGTGACGGGTAAGGGTGATTTTTCAACCTTTGGAGCATTCTATCAGACTTTTATGTATGCCTATATCATAGGACTTCGTTTGGGGGAAAAAGAGTATTTGAAGCCATGCGATGAAAAAATGGAATTTGCCCCATTGTCTCATTGGAAACCAACGCCAATAAGAGATTTTATTTTAATTACATTGTTTAATCGAAGTGAGAAGTTTGAAAAATTCTCTTTTGATTGGCTTTCTTTGGAGAATGGTCCTGAGGAACATGTAAGTAATTTTATCACGATATTGGTTCGTGAGATGGAGGCTTATGCTAATAGAGGTTTCATGTATCTGCAAGATAAGTGGGATAATGAAAATTATATATTTTCATCACCCTTTGTTTTTGTTGATATTCTGAGTGAACTACCAAACAACAATAAGAAGACTTTGGATGCTGTAGAGAAGTAATTTGTAAAATGGGTGGAATGAATCAACAAACATTCCTCCTAAATGAAAGAAATATATGAAGGGCTATTGTTTGCTTGCATGCATGCATTACCGCGCACATCCTCGTCACTATCGTGCCGAGTATGTACGCGGTTACCTACATCGCAAGCGATGTGTATAGCCCTCCAGGCTATTCTGCGTTTGCGCGTCTTCCCTAAAAGTTTATAGGGCAAGGGATGTGTGCAACTAAAGGGCTATTTGCGGAAAGTGTTCATTGCGAATGAATACTTTTTGGTTATACATTAACAAGTTATTATATGTTTCAAACATCGACAAAACATAAATAAAAGAGAGCATCCGTGGTGGGTGCTCTCTTTTGTTTTTTATACTGCCATAGATGGTTTTAGGGAATGGGGTTATTTCACATTGATGATGGTGGTGAGGGGTTTCAGACCTTTGGCTTTTGCCTTGATGGTGATTTTGCCTGGGGCTGCCTTGGAGCGGACGATGAGCTGGCATTTGCCTTGGTAGGTGGTGCGAGAGTTGGCTTGCCATGGCTCGTGGCTCATCATGTCGTCGTTAGCTACGCCTTGGTTTATGCCCTGACCACGAACGTCGAAGGTGAGGGGAACATCGGTGGTGCAGAGGTTGCCATGGGAGTCGACAACGCGATAGTTGAGATAGGCGAGGTCCATGCCGTCGGCATTGAGCTGCGACTTGCTGATATCGACGAGGAGTTTGCTTGGGGCGCCTGCGGTGGCAAGGGTGTCGGTACTTGCGACGGCACCGTGGTTGTAGCCTATGGCGACGAGGGTGCCAGGATGATAGTCGACATCCCAGACGAGTTCGGGTGCTTGGGTGCGTGGTGGCAGCTGCTTGCGACCGAGGCTCTTGTTGTTGAGGAAGAGTTCCGTTTCGTGGCAGTTGCTCATCACTTGCACTTTGAGCTGTTGACCTTGGGTGTAGTTCCAATGGTTTTCGAGCGGTATCCATGTCATCTTGAGGTCGTTCCACACGAGGTTGCCTTGACCCTTGGCAGGGCGGGTGATGATTTTCACCATAGGCTTGGTGTCGTAGAAGCTCTTGACGCTCCAGCCGAGGGGTTTGAGATGGTTGGTGAAGCTGACGAGACCGCGCACCCAACCTTTGGATGGCCAGCCGAAGGATTCGCCTATGTAGTCGGTGCCGCCCCAATAGAATTGTCCTACGGGATAGGAATGGTCGAAGTTGAAATAGTCGTAGCCAAGGTCGCCGACAGCCATTTCGCCCTCCATGAATATGAGCTGTGGGAAGCGCTTGTGGTCTTCGTCCCAAAACTGCTCGAGATAGTTGGTGCACACTACGTCGGTATAGAATTCAAACTGATGGGGGTCGGCAAGGGCAAAGCGGTTGGCATTGCGCTTGCGGGTGATGCTGCCATAGCGGTTGGGGTATTGGCTGCAGGTGGCAGGGCGCGAGGGGTCGATGGTATGGGCTTCGGTGAGCAGACGCTGGAGCTTGGTGATGCCATCTTTGTGTGTGTAGTCGTTGCGTATTTGCTGGTATACCTCGTTGCCCACGCTCCAGATGAATACCGAAGGGTGGTTGCGGTCGCGCAGCATCTGGGTTCTGAGGTCGTCGATGTGGTGAGGACCGAAGGGAGCATTTTTGCCGTAGTAGGAGTCTTCCCATTTGTCGAAGAATTCGTCGACTACGAGGATGCCGTGGCTGTCAGCCCAATCGAGCACATATTTAGGGTAGGCATTGTGGGAAAGGCGCAGACCGTTGCAGCCAAGCTGGGTGGTGAGGGCAGAGAGGCGCTGACGCCAGGCTTCGGCAAACGAGGCTGTGCCAAGAGGTCCGAGGTCGGTATGCAGGCATACGCCATTGATGTAGACGCGCTTGCCATTGACGAGGAGTCCGCTATCGGGAGTGAGCTCAATTTCGCGAATGCCAAAGGTGGTTTGGTAGGTGTCGTTAGGGGTGGCAGTCCAATCGAAGGCTGTGCGCACGTTGCCATTATATGGCTTGGTGTCGGCATATACGTGGGTGATGGCGGTATAGAGTTTGCCATCGCCAACATTCCATAGCTGAGGAGAGTTGACCTTGACGGTTTGGCTGAAGTCGTAGGTTTCGCCAGCAGCGAAAGGGGCTACGGCTTCGGCTGTGGCTACGGTGTTGCCGTTGGGGTCGACGATGGAGGTGACGAGGCGGCAGGCTACGGAGTCGCGGCGCTCGTTTTTGATGCTGGTGCTGATGTTGACGTTGGCATAGGCGGGTGTGATTTTGGGTGTGGTGATGTAGGTGCCGTAGCGAGCCACATGCACATCGTCGAGTATGTGGAGCCACACGTCGCGGTTGATGCCTTCGCCATTATACCATCGGCTGCTCTTGGTGTAGGTGTTGTCGTAGAACACGGCGATGATGTTGCGGCCAGGGCGAAGAAGAGAGGTGATGTCGAGCTCGAAGTCGATGTAGCCGTTGGCATGGGTGCCCTCGCAGAGGGTGCCGTTGACGTAGACTTGCGCTTTGCGGTATACGCCCTCGAATTCGAGGACTATGTGCTTGCCCTGCCATTGAGGGTTGAAGTAGATGGCTTTGCGATACCAGCCTTTGCCTAAAGGACGGTAGCCGTTGCGGCTGCTGGCGCCATTGCCCTCTTTGAGAAATGGACCATAGACGGAGGCGTCGTGAGGAAGGTCGAGCGATTGCCAAGAGGCATCGTCGAAGGTGGGGGCTGCGGCGTTGGCGATGTCGCCAGAATGGTATTTCCAACCAAGGTTGATGCTCAGCTTTTCGCGAGCGGAAACAAGGGATGGCATCAGGGATGAAAAAAGCATCATGCCAAGGATGAGGTTTTTGATCATAGGGCTTTAGGGAATTATTAGTTTATGGATGGCAGGGGGAGGGATGATGGGGATGAAGGCGCGG
>ERZ1026854.1481-NODE-1481-length-14724-cov-5.365192_pt1 | contig 14724 bp, 9 predicted proteins | sample MGYA00380157_ERZ1026854 | MGnify/ENA primary metagenome ERZ1026854 (study PRJEB33269, sample SAMEA4719793) | human gut metagenome | biome: human-associated habitat; feature: organic feature; material: feces | place: Cameroon | collected 2013-10 ...
GTTTACGGACTCCGCAACCGCAAATGTCAACACAATCAAATCCGGTAACCTTGACGTTGAACTCGTTGACGCGAACGGCGAAAAGATTACAAGCGCCCTCAAATGGGTTGCCAAAGACGGCAGAGCGCAGGACAAAATCCTTTGGGAACCGGGTTGCGAATACAACCTTGAGAGCTTCAAAATCAAAAACGCGGGCGACCTTGCTCTCAAATACAAGGTTGTCATCAGCGGACTGACAGGCAACGCAGAGCTCCTCGAAGCCATTGACTTCACCGTAAAGGTTGGTGACGCGGCACCCGTTGCCCTTGAAGGCTGGGACGGCAAGCTCCTTCCCGCAGGCGCTGAAAGAACAGAAATCACACAGGATGCCGACATCGGCGAGACTGCCCTCATCACAATCACGGGCACAATGAAGACAACAGCCGGCAACGATTACAGAGGACTTTCCCTCGAAGGCATTTCCATAACGGTTTATGCAACACAGCTCGCATACGAGTCCGACTCAAACGGCGATACATATGACAATGACGCAGGCAAGGACACTGCTTACTACACTCTTTCAGAGTTCAACGCACTGACTGAGATCCCCGAGGGAATCAAGAATGTGTATCTGAACATCGGTGATGTTTCCCTTGCAGACGGTGATGTTACCATCGGTAATAAGGACATCTGTGATATGTGGACTTGGGATAGAGATACCAACCACAATGTGGGCGAGATTCTTGAAGATGGACGCAAAGTCTATATGGTCAGAGATAATGATACCATTTACAGCTCCAATAAGGCTGGTATCACCCTGTACATCAGCGGTTCTGTAAAAGATAACCCGGAAGGCGGACTGAATCAGAGCAATTCACACGCTATCACTTTCAGCATTCCCGATGCTTCCAATGTTGTGTTCACAAAGGACTTCACCATGAACGGCTATTTCCGTATGAACACCGGCTGGTCTGACGGCAGAAATCTCGGCGGTGCATTCTACAATCGCACTGTAAAGAGTGTTCTGTTCGACCACAGCACCTTCAACGGCATTTGGATTCAAAATGGCGGCTTCTTTACCGACAGCCTCACGCTGGATGGCTGCACCTTCAACGCTTATGAGAACAAGGTATCTGCCAATGATTCCAACCCGCTGTGGTTCTGCAATATCCGCACTTGCGATGTGACGGTCAAGAACTGCACATTCAAGGCTTCCCGCCCGATCAAGGTTGTTGAGCAGGCTGTTTTCGGTGCGAATGTGACCATCACCGGCAACAAGTTTGATATGAGTTTGACCAATTCTGCTGACGATGCGAGCAAGCCGAAGAACGACGCCATCATGTTCAGTACCCTTATCGGAGAGACACAGTGGAATCCTGCAGGTACGCTTGGCAATGTTGTGATCAGCGGCAATGAGGTCACCGGCGCAAACGCCCTGCTGACCTTCTTTAATCCCAGCCAGATCACCATGGCTGACGGCGCAACCTTCACGGTTTCCGACAATACGCTCGGCGGCGCAAAGCTCAGCGTTGAGTGGAAGACCGCTACAGATTACAAGCCCGATTTCGTTAATTAATCAGCTTTTTCAAATGCCCTCTTCCCTCTGGGAGGAGAGACAACTGATAAAAACCACACGCCCGCGCAAACGCGCGGGCGTGTGGTTTGTTTTATGGCGGGCACGCATTTTTCGGAGAGGTTCGGCGATAAAAACCTTTTCATTGCCGCTCGCGTGTGATATAATATAAAAAATGAAAATTTTTCGCCGGTCGATGAGATAATCTCGTCGCTTGTGCGACTAAGGGGCAAAGGAGAAAAGAATATGCTGGAAAATGAAAATATCGGAGCCGGAATGTCCGGAAAGGACATTGGCGCAGAGCTTTATGAAAAGTGGCTCGGCGGCGACGAGAAGGCTTTTGACAAAATAATGGATATATATCATGACGCGCTGATATTTTTCGTTTACGGTACGCTGAAAAACTTTGCCGATGCGGAGGATGTCGCGGGGGACGCCTTTGCGGAGCTCATTGTCCACAAAAACAGATACTCCTTCGGTTGTTCGCTGAAAACTTATCTTTTCTCCGTCGCAAGAAACAAGGCAATCGACAGACTGCGAAAGCGAAAGCGCTTTGCCGACTCCGATATAAGCGAAAATGAGGAAAGCATATCGGACGGAAAGCTGCTTGAAGAAAAGCTCATATCGGATGAGCGGGCAAAGGTCGTGCGCGAAGCGCTTGAAACGATAAACAGCGAATACGCGCAGATACTCCGCCTGACCTATTTTTACGGTTTTTCGGGCGATGAGATATGTATTATAATGAAGAAAAATAAAAGGCAGACCGCAAATCTGCTTTACAGGGGCAAGGAAGCTCTGAAAAAAGTGCTTGCCGAAAGGGGGATAGAGTCGGTATGAAGGATATGAATGAATTCCGCCGCACGGTTTATGAAAAAGCCGGAAAGAAGGCGGCGGAGGAGAAGGTCAGAAAGCTCAGACTGAAAAAGCTCGTGACGTTTGCGGCTTGCTTTGCCGTTGTTATCGCGCCGATGATTGTTGCGCTCGGAACGGCGTCAAAGAATAAGAACGAAAACTTTCTTTTCGGGCCGGACAGTACGTTCTTTGCTGACGGAACGGCGACGACCGATACGCCGACTTACGATAACGCCGGAGGCACAACCGATTATACATCGGGGGCGTCCGGAACTCCGGAGAACGCGGAAACGTCCGCAAAATATACGACGACAAGACCGTATTTCCCGACGGAAAGCTCAACCGAAACGATGGCGACAATTGTGACAACGACCCCGCTTTTCACGAAGGCGGAAACCGTGCAGACGTCGGCTTCGCGCACCCCCGACACAACGATGTCGCAACAAACGGAGACTGCGGGCGCGGAATCCGGCGAACGCGCGGATGTCACGGTCGGTGGTAAGACCGTCATTTTGAAAAAGGGAATGTCGTATGCGGAGATATGCAAATTGCTCGGCGGAGAGGGAAGGGCTGCTCTCGGCGCGCCGATCTACACATGGTCATGCGGTGACGGCGTCACGCTGACGGTCAGATTTGAACTTACGGGCGATGCGGATACGCCGTATCCCGAAAGAATGAAAGCCGTTTATTTCACCGTCATTCACTGAACGGAACATATTATAATATATTGAGGAGGATTTCCCGCAATGAAAAGAATTTTCGCAATGATACTTGCGCTTTCGATGCTCGGACTTGTGCTTTGCTCATGCGCAAAGACAAAGGTTGAGCCCAAGGAAACGAGAGGAGACCTGCCGACCGTCACTCCGACGAACGCAAAAGCCGCAGGCGATTTGCTCCGCGATTTTGTGGCAATGCAGGTCGAAGGCAAGGATGCGGACGACAAATTCAAAAACGGTATGCTTGATTTTGCCGTCAGACTGATGCAGAGCACGCTTGATGAAAACAAAAAGAACTCGCTTGTCTCGCCACTTTCCGTTATAGTCGCTCTCGGAATGACGGCAAACGGCGCGCGGAATGAAACGAGAGAGGAATTTGAAAAGCTGTTCGGCTTTTCCGTCGACGAAGCGAACGCGTATCTTTATACGCTCGCGCACTCGCTTTACAACGGCGACGGAGCGAAGGTTGAGCTTGCGAATTCAATCTGGTTCGGCAAGGACGGCAGAATTGCCGTGCATGACGACTTTTTGCAGGTAAACAAGAGTTATTATGACGCGCAGGCATATGAGGAGGACTTTTTCAGTCAGAAAACAGTTGACAAAATCAATAAATGGGTGAGCAAGCATACGGACAAAATGATTGATAAAATCATAGAATCAATCGACCCGGACGCCGTCATGCTGCTGATAAACGCACTCGTTTTCGACGCTCTGTGGAGCAAGCCCTATGAGAATTTTCAATGTCAGAAGGGCACATTCAACGCTTACGACAAGAACAAAAGCGACGCAACGTTTATGAAGAGCGAGGAAACGCTCATAAGAACGAAAAACGCTATCGGTTTCAGAAAATATTATAAGAACGGATATGAATTTGTTGCAATGCTGCCTGACGGCGACGTTTTCGATTATGTCAATTCTCTTTCCGGCAAGGAGCTCGGGAAGATACTTTCCGGAAAGCAAAACGATTACGGCTATCGTGCAAAGACATATCTGCCGAAGTTTGAATACGATTATGACGTCAGCCTTTACAAAGCGCTGGAGTCCATGGGACTGAAAAAGGCATTTTCTTCTTCCGAAGCAGACCTTTCCGGCATAGGCTCTTCGCCTTGGGGCAATCTCTATATCGGCGACGTACTGCACAAAACGCATATCGAAATGACGCAGGCGGGAACGCGGGCGGCGGCTGTGACGGCGGTTGAGATACTTACCGAATCGGCAGAACCGAAAAAGACCGTTGATGTGAAGCTCGACAGACCGTTTGTCTATTATATTGTCGACTGCAATACAAATCTTCCGATTTTCATGGGAGTTGTGACCGAAATAAATTAAAATCGCACGAAAAAGCACGGCGGGGCAATTTTTGCACCGCCGCGTTTTTTTGCATGAATAAATATCAATAAAAATGCGTTTTGAATGTATTTTTATTCACCGTTATTTCTGCTTTGCCCGCGAAATGCAGAAAAAAATTGCATTTTTTGCACAAACACATTAAAAATTATTATTTCAAACTCCGTTTTTTTGAATAAAAATGCTTATATTGTGAAATTATTTTTGCGAAAATATTGACAAACAACCGTCGATTTGTTAGAATGTATAAAATATTATTCATAGGTTTGAAAAACAAATGAGTGAATGATATACCGCCTTTTGCTCATACTAAACAAAGCTATCGGCGGTAATTCCGTTTTCCCAAAGGGAAACAGAATAAAAAATATTATGAAAAGGAGAAAAACACACATGAAAATCACAAAGATTTTGGCTCTTGTCCTCGCTCTTTGCATGGTTGCTCTTGCGGTTGCGTCCTGCAACGGTGGCAAAACGCCCTCCGGCACAACAGACGGCACAACAACAAACGGAACAACAACAACCGGCGGCTCAACAGTAGTAGTTCCCAAGACACCCACGGATCCCTACGCAGGCAAGACCCACGCAGAAGTTTCCGACGATCTCTATCAGAAGGTTCTCGGAGAATTCAACGAATACTATCAGAAAGCTCTCGCAGCTAAGAGCACATCCGAAAGATTTGCTCTCATGGCAATTGCAGAGGCTAAGCTTCTCGGTCAGGGCGTAATGCTCCCCTCGTCTTCAAAGGGCGGTAACTACGCTATATCCAGAGTTGCTCCCTATACGATCACATCCGTGCTCTGGGGCAACGACTCCGACAGATTCCATCAGGCTGTCATCGTCAAGGGCGATCCGCTTACACCCGAGGTTCGTGACGAGATGAAGGCTAAATGGGCAGAGCTCAAGGGCACAGGCACATATGAAGCTTGGGCAAAGAGCTATCTCACAGGCAAGGGCTATGAGCTCAACGACGTATATACTCTCGGATACACATCCGACCCTACGACATGGGACGCACTTGCAACATCGCAGGCTGCTGATGCCGAAGCTATCGTAAACACTTACGACGGACTTCTTGAGTACGACGTTGAAAACGTTCAGAGATTCGCACTTGCAGAGTCTTATGAAGTTTCCGAAGACGGTCTCACATACACATTCCACCTCCGTAAGGACGTTAAATGGGTTGACTATCAGGGCAACGTTATCGAAGACGTTACTGCAACCAGCTTTGTAAAAGGCATGCAGCACATGATGGACGCTAAGGAAGGTCTTGAATTCCTTGTTGACGGAAAGATCAAGAACGCTACAGAGTACATGGCAGGCGAAATCACAGACTTCGACCAGGTTGGCGTTAAGGCTGTTGATAACTACACGCTCGTTTATACTCTCGAAGCTCCCTGCTCCTTCTTCACAACAATGCTCGGATACGGCTGCTTCGCTCCTATCAGCGTAAAGTACTTCCAGGCAAAGGGCGGCGCTTTCGGTCTTGACGAATATGCGGCAGCAAAAGAGAAGGACACATACACATACGGTACTTCTTTTGAAAACATCGCTTACTGCGGTCCGTACCTCGTAACATCCGCAACAGAGAAGAACTCCATCGTATTCGACCTCAACCCCACATACTGGAACAAGGACAACGTAAACCTCAAGAAGATCGTTTGGAGATTCATTGACGGTCAGGATCCTACAGAGTCTTATACGCTCATGAAGGACGGCACATTTGCAGGCGCAGGTCTCAACACTCAGGCTATCGCGAAGGCTAAGGAAGACGGAATGTTTGATAAATATTCCTATGTTTCCGGCACAGACGCAACTGCTTACCCGATGTTCCTCAACCTCTATCGTGCAGCTTACGCTAACTTCAACGACGCAACTGTTGCGGTTTCTCAGATGAACGACATGGATAAGGTCAGAACAAACCTTGCAATGGAGAACAAGAACTTCCGTCTCGCAGTTGTAACAGGTCTCGACCGTGGTGTTTACAACGCAACGACACAGGGCGACGACCTTAAGTATACAAACCTTGTTAACTCTTACGTTCCCGGCACATTCGTATCCCTTGAGGAAGACGTAACTGTCAAGATCGGCGGCGAAGACAAGACATTCAAGAAGGGCACATACTATGGCGAGATCCTTCAGGCTCAGCTCGACGCCGACGGCATAAAGGTTAAAGCTTGGGATCCTACGGCTGACGAAGGCGTCGGTTCTTCCGCAGGCTTTGACGGCTGGTACAACGTTGACTATGCTCGCGAAAACCTCAAGAAGGCTATCGAAGAGCTCAAGGCAGAAGGCGTTGAAATCTCCAAGGAAAACCCGATCATCCTTGAACTTCCTTACTATGATATAAGCACAGTTTACGCCAACAGAGCAAACGCTCTCAAGCAGTCCATCGAGTCTTCTCTTGAAGGACTTGTTGAAATCAGACTTATCAAGTGCGGCGGTTCGAACGCTTACAACTGGTACTATGCAGGTTACTTCCCGGATACGGGCGACCTCATGAACTACAATATCATGGATAACTCCGGTTGGGGTCCTGACTACGGCGATCCTTCCACTTATCTTGATACAATGCTCCCGGACGGCGACGGCTACATGACGAAGAGCATCGGTCTTTATTGATTTTTTGCCTTAATAAAAATTAAATAAATAACAGTCATAATAAGGGGACGGCGATTTTTTCTGTCCCCTTATTATGCATATAATGAGAGAATACGGCTTATGACAAAATACTTACTGAAACGGTTGCTTCACGGGGTTATTTCCGTGGTAATCGTCGTTGCGATAGTTATGCTTCTGGTTTATACCTTTATGGACCGCGAGCTCATATTTGCCAATGACGGCACGTTCACAAAGCGAGTCAACAATGACCGTGAGATATATAAATATTCGCAATGGAAAAAATTCGGCTATCTTGACTATTTCACATATAATGACTATCTTAATTCGCTCCTGAAAGAGGGCGAAATTGACGAGGAGACACGTTCCGCGGCGACTTCAATCGGACGCACGGCGGACAAGGATCCCGAAATCGTAAAGGAATATACGGAAAAATTTCAGGAATACTGCGACTCGATAGGGTATACTGTTGTCCGTCTGGACGCTGTGATGGTTTCATCCAAAAAGGTTGCCAGCGGCGGCAGACAGCAGCTGTTTGCTTATAAAAATACTCCGATGATCAAGAGAGTGCTTGCTTTCTTCGGAAGAATCGTTTCTGTTGATAACATCCATTATGTTGAAGATCAGGAGCTCGAAAACAGAGGGCTCAGCTTCACTCTTTATGACCCCGTATATAACACAATGCCGGAAACGGGAGAGGTTGTGAAAGACAAATTCTCGCCCGCAATCATGGGAAACGGCACAAAATATAAATATCTTGTTTACTTCGACAATAAATTCCCTTATGTTCATCAGAATCTGGTGAAGATCAACCTCGGTATTTCGATTTCCGTAAACCGCAATGTTGACGTTTTCCAGACGATGACTCAGTCTCAGGGTGCTTATATAAAATCAGAAACGGTCTACCCCACAGGATTTGTTGAAGACAGCGCATATGATCTTCACTCCGCAACATATGCCTATGCGGGCGCAAAGGACACGGCAGACATCTATTCCGACCGCTATGTCGACGATTATATCAACACGGGCTCGGTCAAAAACAACCGGTCAAAGCTCGGATATTCGTTTATAATCGGCATAATCGCGGTTATAATGTCATATTTTCTTGCAATTCCTCTCGGCATAATCATGGCGAGAAAGAAGGATAAACTGGTTGACAAAATCGGCACGATTTATATCGTGTTCATCTTGGCGGTGCCGTCCTTGGCTTACATTTTCATGTTCAAGGCGATAGGCGGCAAAATCGGACTTCCGACCTCGTTCCTTATGGAAAGCGAGACGAAGATGATGTATATCCTTCCGATAGTTTCTCTTGCGCTTCCTTCGATTGCGGGACTTATGAAATGGCTCCGCCGTTACATGGTTGACCAGATGAACTCGGATTACGTCAAGTTTGCGCGTTCGGGCGGTCTTTCGGAGGGAGAGATATTCTCCAAGCACATCCTGAAGAACGCGGTTATCCCGATAGTTCACGGTATCCCCGCGAGCGTTTTCGGAGCGCTTTCCGGCGCGATTATAACGGAGCGTGTATACCTCGTTCCCGGTGCCGGTAACCTTCTCACAACGGCTATCAACACCTATGATAACGGCGTTATAGTCGGACTTACAATGTTCTATGCGACTCTTTCGATACTTTCGATAATTTTCGGTGATATACTGATGGCTCTGGTTGACCCGAGAATTTCATTCTCAAGCAAAGCGAGGTGACAGATATGAATAAAGAACTCGTTTCTCTCGATGAATTCGGTATGACGGACGAAGAGCTGTTTTCCCATGTGGACAACAGTGAAGCGGAAGCTGAAAAAATCACGGCTCCGCGCTATTCATACTGGCGCTCGGTTATGAGAGTTTTCTTCAAGAAGAAGATAAACATCATAATCCTTTCAATCCTCGCGGTGCTTGTTATATTCGCATATGTTTACCCGATGTTCTCGGGCTATGACAAGTATGCAAACCTCATGCTTGAGGGCGCGAAGCACCTTTCGCCTAAACTCGCGATTGAAAAATTCGGCTTCAGTATCCATTGGATATTCGGTTCGGGAAGCGTCGGTCAGTCGACGTTTGACGCTCTTTGGAGCGGCGCGAGAATATCGCTTTCCCTTGCGTTTGTCTGTGCGCTCATCAATATGACGGTCGGCGTTATAATCGGCGCCGTATGGGGACTTTCCAAGCGTGTTGACGTCATTATGACGGAAGTCTATAATATCATCGGTAACGTTCCTTATATTCTTCTCATTTCCGTGCTTGTAATGATACTTTCCGCCAGCTTCTGGACGATGGTCTTTGCGCTGACGATCACGGGATGGCTCGGCATTGCGTACTTTATCAGAACGCAGGTCATCATCATCAGAGACAGGGAATATAACCTTGCGTCGAAGTGCCTCGGCACGTCGACCTTCCGCATAGCGATGAAGAACATTCTTCCGTTCATGGTTTCCGTAATAGTTACGCTTGCCGCAACGGAAATTCCTTCTTATATTTCATACGAAGTGTTCCTTTCGTATATCGGACTTCAGATGTCCGATATGTCGCTCGGTAAACTCATTTACGAGGCTGAGGGCTCAATGCTCACGCCCGGATTTGAGGCTGAATTCTGGTGCCCTGTTGCAGTGGCGTCGATAATCACGGTTGTGCTCTACGTTGTGGGACAGAACCTCGGTGACGCTTCCGACCCCAGAACGCATACCTGATCGGGGAGGTAAAGACGAATGGAAAATAACAAAGTTTTGCTCTCCGTAAAGGATCTTGTGGTGAAATTCCGCGTCAGAGGAAGAATACTGACCGCTATCAGAGGAATTTCGCTTGATATTTATGAAAACGAATCGATTGCGATAGTCGGTGAGTCGGGATCCGGTAAATCCGTGTTTACAAAAACATTTGCCGGCATGCTTGATGAAAACGGCTTTGTCGACAGCGGCAGCATTGTATTCAACGATGAAGAGCTTGCCGATACCTGCGTAAAGAAGGGCAAAGTCGACCGCATGCTTGTATCCGGTATAAGAAAAAGACTGAACCGCTATTCAAAGCTCGAGCTCGGCTCGGAAGCTTATAGGGAAATGGTAGCCCTCAAGGCAGAGAGACGCGACAAGCTCGGTCTCAGCGGCGACGAAATCGAAGCGATTGACGAAAAGATTGCAGACCTTATGTTCAAGAGAACAGAGGATTTCAACCTAAGACAGACAATCGACCCTTCAAAGGAAAAAGACAGAATCAAAGAGGTTTCGAAGCAAATTTCGGATTATGATTCCGAGATAAAGAAGCTCCGCGATGAGAAAGCGGCTCTTGCAAAGTGGCATCGCAAAGAGGCGAAGGCGGATGTCGGCTATCTCCGCGGCTTTGAAAAGAAAATGGCTGCGCTGAAGCTCAGATATGCAAAGGAAGTTTCGGGCGAAGTCAGCGGGGAAACGCTTGAAAGAAACGACGTGCTCGCAAAGGAAGTTTATCTTTCTGTCGGTCGTTACGGATTTTTCAAGCGCATAAAGCTTATAAGATCGCTTGAAAAGAGCCTGAAAAAGGCAATGCAGATCGGTGCTGATCTCGGCTCGGAGGATGTGAGAAACTCGATCTTCGACTCAACGGTGTTCAGAGTCAGATATCTTGACGAAACGGATGAAAAGCTCCATGGTACCTGCATTATCAACCTTGCAAAGGTTCAGTATTCGCAGGACTGGGGTCAGATCCGCGGAAAGAAGATCGCAACGGTCTTCCAGGACCCGATGACATCCCTCAACCCGATAATTACAATCGGCAAGCAGATAACCTCCATCATCATGAAGCACCAGAAGTGCTCGGAGGTTGAGGCGAGAGCCCGCGCGCTCATTCTCATGAAAAAAGTCGGCATACCGAATGCGGAAAACCGTTTCGACGATTACCCCTTCCAGTATTCCGGCGGTATGAGGCAGAGAATAGTTATCGCGATAGCGCTTTCCTGTCAGCCGAAGATTCTTATCTGCGACGAGCCGACAACGGCTCTGGACGTTACAATCCAGGCGCAGATACTGAAGCTCCTGAAAGACCTTCAGAAGGAATTCAAGTATACAATCGTATTTATCACGCACGACCTCGGTGTCGTTGCAAACGTTGCGGACAGAGTTGCCGTGCTTTATGCGGGACAGGTCGTTGAACTCGGAAAGGTTGATGAGGTGTTCTATGACCCGCGTCATCCTTATACATGGGCATTGCTTTCGTCACTTCCTCAGCTTGCGCAGAGGGACACAAAGCTTTATTCGATCACGGGCACCCCGCCGTCACTTTACAACCGTATCGTCGGCGACCCGTTTGCCCCCAGAAACCCCTATTGCCTCAAAGTTGATACGCTCAAAGAGCCGCCCATGTTCCGCGTGACCGATACGCATTACGCAAAGACATGGCTCCTTGACCCGAGAGCACCGAAGGTTGAAAAGCCGGAGGCTATCCGTGATATTCACGAAAAACTGACAAAAGCATTTAACATATAGGAGAATCAGGCTGTGAAAAAAGAAAATAAAAATACCGAACGTAAGGTAAATCACTTGCCTGAACACGGACCGCGGAACAGTGAAGGCAAGGAAATACTTCTTTCTCTTAAAAATGTTGACATAACATTCGGAAAAGGCGACCGCGCCGTGAAGGCTGTGAAAAATGCTTCGTTTGACATTCTCAAAGGCGAGACGTTTTCGCTCGTCGGTGAGTCCGGCTCCGGAAAAACGACAATCGGCCGTGCGGTCATCAGGGTTAACCCCTGCGTCGGCGGCGAGATCGACTATAAAGGCGTGCGTATTTCCGGAAAGATTCCGTATTCGCTTGACCGCGAGGTCATCCGTAATATCCAGATGGTATTTCAGGATCCGGCGGCGTCGCTCAATGAACGCGCAACGGTCGACTATATAATTTCAGAAGGACTTTACAACTTCCACCTCTTTGAAAACGAGGCTGACAGAGTACGCAAGGTTGAAAACATGATAAACGAGGTCGGACTTCTCCCCGAACATCTGACAAGATACCCGCATGAGTTTTCGGGCGGGCAGAGACAGAGAATCGGTCTCGCGAGAGCGATGGTCATGGAGCCGGAACTTGTCGTTGCGGACGAACCTATCTCCGCGCTTGACGTTTCCATCCGTGCACAGGTGCTCAACCTTCTGAAAAAATTCCAGAAGGAAAGAGGAACAACATACCTCTTTATCGCGCACGACCTTTCGATCGTCCGCTTTATTTCGGATCATATCGGCGTTATTTACAAAGGCGATATAGTTGAAATTGCGACGGCAGAGGAGCTCTTCAATTATCCGCTCCATCCGTATACGCGCTCGCTTATATCGGCAATACCGATACCGGATCCCGAGCTTGAAAAGAACAAGGTTCTCTTTACTTATGATCCTTCCGTTCATGATTACAGTGAAGATAAACCCGAAATGACGTATATCGGTCATGATCATTATATCTTCGGTAACAAAAAGGAAATTGAAGAATATAAGGCGATAAGAGAGAAGGGCGAACCCATCAAATCTGTCACCATTGCACCCGCCGGCACAACGTCAACCCAAACAACTGATGACGAAAGAGCCGAAGAAGCGGCGGCGAAAGAGATTATTCTCGAAACGCCTCTTCATGACACGGGTAGCCTCTGGTATTCTGTCGGAGGATTTTTCCTCCCCATAACAGGGCTAATCGCGGGCGCGATATTCAAACACCACAAGCATATCCGTAACTTCAAGGCTTGCAGAAAGGGCTCGATAATAGGACTCATTCTGCGCGGCGGACTGCTTTTGCTGTTCTTGATATGCCTGCTTCTGGCGTTGCTTTGACGGTGAAAAGATATGAGTAAAGGCAGAGGATTTTTCGGAGGCGAAAAACGCACTCCGGATGTTAAGCCCGTTACAAAAATAGAGCTTGAAGAAAAAAATCCGACAGGAAGAATAATAGCCATTGTTGCGCTTATAATAATCGCGGCAATGGCTTTTGCCTATGCGGCAAATCTGCTTTTTTCGGGCGAAAGCGGCTGGCGCGAGGTCAGCATCAGAAGTGACAGAGCGTATACCTGCGGCGACGATTTCAGGTTTATGTATGACATCGGCTCGGGCAATCTTTCCGCAAGCGCGGAATACAAGCAACTCTCCTTGCTGTATACGGACGCGATGGAAAAGGCATATTTCGTTTTTGACGACGAATTTCTGCGCGGCGACGTGAAAAATGTGGCTTATATAAGCCGTCACGTCGGCGAGGCGGTCGAGGTTGACAGCCTGCTTTATTCGGCGCTTGAAAAAATGGACGGGGAAAAGTTGAAACTGCTTTATCTCGCGCCTGTTTATTATGACTATGCGGATCTGCTCGACAGCACGGACGACGAAGAGGCAAAATTGCACGATCCTTATGAAAATGATGAAATACGCAACTATTTTTCAAAGGTGACCGCGCTTATAAATGCGGGAGATATTCGTCTTGAACTTCTCGGCGATTGCAAAGTGAAGCTTACAATTTCGGAAGACTACAAGTCGCTCATGGATGAAAACGGCATTAAAAATTATCTTGATTTTTATTGGCTGAAGGACGCCCTTATAATCGATTATATCGCCGACACGATAATTGCGGCAGGCTTTGAAAACGGCTATATCACCAGTTACGACGGCTACACAAGGTATCTCGGAGGCTCAGAGGAGATTTCGTCCGATATTGTCGTGCGTGACGGAAAATCGCTTTATCGCGCCGCGACTTTCAAAATGAACAGGGCGTGTGCGTCGGTTTGCATGCGCGATTTCGGACTGTCTGCGGGCGAAATGTATGACTTTTATGTTTATGCCGACGGCACTTCAAGGACGAGATATGTAAGCCCCGAGGACGGTCTCTGCAAGGCAGCGACGGACATGCTGTTTGTATATTCGGATAAGCTTTCGTGCTTTGAAACGGCGCTTTCGGCGTCTGATATATTCATCGCGGAAAGTCTCGGCGATGATATTTCAATCGACGGCGCGGATGTAATCTATCGCGAGGGAAAAGAATTTTTCACGAGCGGAGACGTCGGCTTAATTGTCGCTTCGGAAGGCTTTACCGTTTCGGAAATCAAATAAAAACAGACAAAAACGGCGCGTTCCGCAGGGAACGTGCCGTTTTATTTCTACATATTTATACGGATGTATATAATCACAAAAATCCCGATAGCACAAGGCTTTTCGAGATTTTTATTTTTTGTCTGTGACCTTGCGCAGGATGGGAAGATATATGCTCTGGTCGCGAACGGGACAGCCGACTGTCTCTCCGGAAAGATACAGCTTTGTGCATTTTCCGCAGGCAACGCATACCTTTTTTCTGTCTGTATTATCTGATAAAAAATCGCTTGCAAAGCTCTCGTATGCGAGAGCCATTCTCCCAAAGCCCACAACGTCGCAAGCCTTATCGGCGATTGCTCCCGCGGCAACGTTCGGCGCAAGCTCTTTGAAATAACTTATTCCGGAGGCGATAACGCATACGTCCGGTACAAGGTTTTTTATCCGCTTTGCCGCCGAAAGAAGCTGCTCCGCATCTGCAATCGGGTGTCGGGAAGGGGTGGCTTGCGGAATATTTGAAGGGCAGGCAAGATCCGGCGAGACCGCCGTTACGCTTATCGCCGAGAGTCCCTTTTTTGCAAGATCGCAGAGAAGGACGACGTCGGGATCCGGCGAGTTTTCA
>ERZ1026854.1484-NODE-1484-length-14707-cov-4.551597_pt1 | contig 14707 bp, 8 predicted proteins | sample MGYA00380157_ERZ1026854 | MGnify/ENA primary metagenome ERZ1026854 (study PRJEB33269, sample SAMEA4719793) | human gut metagenome | biome: human-associated habitat; feature: organic feature; material: feces | place: Cameroon | collected 2013-10 ...
TATTATATGTATGGATTTTCGTCTGGCCGGAAAGGATCATATAGCCGTTCTCGGCGAGACTGTTGATCTCGTCCTCTCCCGGGAATACCTCCACCGGAGCGATGAAGCCGATCTTCGCCTTGATGGCGTCCATCAGCATCTTGCTGTGTGCTATGCCTCCCGTCAGAAGAATGGCGTCGATCTTGCCGTCAGCGGTAGCGGACATCGCCGCGATGTACTTGCAGATGTTCAAAACGTATGCCTTGAGGAAGGTTTGAGCCAGTTCATTACCGTCATTGGCCATATTCTCGACATCCAGCATACTGTTTGTGCCGAAGTAAGCGACGGCACCGCCACGTCCCACGAGCTTCTTCTGGATCTCCTCCTTGGTGTACTTTCCGCTGAAGCACATGTCGATAAGCTCGAACGGCGGGCAGCAGCCGGATCTCTCAGGAGTGATAGGGCCGTCTCCGCCAAGGCCGTGGTTGGTGTCGATCACCTTGCCGTTCCTGTGAAGGGAGATGGTCGCGCCACCGCCCATATGGGCGACGATCACTGTGACATCATTGGTCTTGTGGCCGTGCTCACGGAGGTAACGCCTCACGATGGCCCTTGAGTTCAAGGCGTGGAACAATGTCTTGCGGGAGAACTCAGGGATTCCACCCATCCTGCACTCCGGCAGCATCTCGTCCGCCATAGGAGGGTCGGCGATATAGGCCACGCATTTCCCGAAACGAGGAGTCAGCTTCTTGTCCTCACGGATCCCGTTGATCTCCTTGGCGACATCATCGGCCAGAATCGCGCTCAGATTGCAGGCGTGGTTCCCGTCACGGCAGCTTTTCAGGACATCACGCATATCCTGGTTCACGTTATAGACTCCAGTTATGACCGGGACGATAAGCCCGCCGCGCGCCATAACGATGTCCACATCCTCAAGCGGAATGCCTTTGGAGGCCATAAAATCCTTGATGGCCTGATGACGCATATCCGCCTGATCCATTACGGACGGGTATTTGGCGACATCCTCGGCGGTGTGCTCAAGCTTGGTGTCAAAGACCCTGACACCATCTGAAAAGTAGCCCAACTTCGTGGTTGTGGACCCCGTGTTGATTATAAGAATGTTTCCCTTTTGAGGGACTTCTAATGAATTTGTCTTGTTATCCATCGGATGATAAGGCTTTATTACGACCCTAAATATATTACATTTTTTCAACAAGGGCAACTATTTTATCAAATTTCATAACTATTTATGCGGTTTCGACAATTATTTTAACAAAAATCAAACGTTTTAAGGTTTAAGAATATATTCACTTGCAGTTTCCGGCGAAAAGTGATTGGCGGCAAAAGTCTCAGCACTGAATATTCATCATAACGGATAATAATTGTAAATTTGCGGTAAAGGAGGAATTGAATATGGACTCATTCAAGGAACTTGCGCGGGCGCGCAGAAGCCACAGGATCTACACCGACGAGCCTGTGAGCGATGAATATGTAAGGACGATTCTCAGGGCTGCCCTTATGTCACCGACGGCGAAGGGGCTCAGGAAATGGAGGTTCGTGGTCACAGACAATAAGGAGAAGATCGAGGATCTGGCCGGCATCAGAACGGCCGGCTCACAGTTTCTGGCTGGCGCTCCGGTGGTAATCGCCGTGCTTGGAGAGCCAGAGGAGCAGGAAATGTGGGTCGAGGATTGCAGCATCGCAGCGGTTTCCATGCAATATCAGGCCGAAGATCTTGGACTGGGTTCCTGTTGGTGCCACATTAGGGGCAGGGAAAGCAAGGATGCCGGGGTGACGGCGGAACAAAAGGTAAGGTCTATTCTGAATATTCCGGAAAAATATTCCGTTCTGTGCCTGATCGCCGTCGGACATCCTGCCGATGAGCGCAAGCCGCAGAACGAGGAAGCCCTCAAATGGGATCAGGTCAGCTATGTTCATTGAGCCGGTGGCCCGGTTCCGGTCGTCGTTCAAGACCAAGTTCGGGATTCCGAGGCAGGCGGGATTGGTTCCGGAGCTGAAAGGTCGAATTGTGTTCGAGCCTCGGTTCCGAAGCGCTGACGCTGTGCGGGGGCTTGAAGGGTTTGAATATATCTGGCTGATCTGGGGATTCTCCGGGAACAAGCCACGGCCGGCCGCCGAGACAAGTTCCTCAGTCGCTGAGCGACCATTCCAGGCGACGGTACGGCCGCCGAGGCTTGGCGGGAACGAGAGGATCGGGGTGTTCGCCAGCCGCTCCCCTTTCCGGCCTAACGGACTTGGGCTCTCGTCGGTCAGGATAGAATCCATTGAATATGACGCCAAGGACTCGGACGGGAAACCGATCGGGCCGGTGATCAATGTTCTGGGAGCGGATCTGATGGACGGGACACCGATTTATGACATAAAGCCTTACGTCACTTATGCGGACAGCCATCCGGATGCCGTGTCGGGATTTGTCGATGACAAGGAATGGAGGCCGTTGAAGGTCGTGTTCGCGGATGAGGTCACTGAGCCTGTCGAAGTGACCATCCCAGGCTGGACAAAGGCCGATGTAGCCGCCCTGAAGGAGGTATTGGCACAAGACCCGAGGCCCAGGTACCAGAACGATCCGGACAAGGTTTACGGAATGATATTCAATGATATGGATGTCAGGTTCAAGGTCGATGGCGATGTCCTTACTGTTGTCGGAATCAAACATCCGAAGGCCGAAGCCTGATCAACACACGCAAACAAAACGAACGAAAACAAATGAAGCAATACCCATCACTTGAGATAGTCCCTCCCCTGAAAGGGATGACCAAAGATGAACTCCTGAATGACATAAGACCGTTCATCGAGTTCAATCCCAAATACATAAACGTCACCTGCCACAGGGACGAGGTGACCTACGAGGAACAGCCTGACGGAAGCTACCGGAAGCGGCTCATACGCCGGCGCGTCAGCGAGACCGCCGTCTGCGGAGCCATCCAGTCCGAATTCAAGGTCAACGTGGTTCCCCACCTCATCTGCGGAGGACTTACCGCCGAACAGATCGAGTTCCAGCTACAAGACTTCAAGTTTATGGGAATATCCAATATCCTGGCCCTGAGGGGAGACTGTCTCACGGGCGAAAAACGCTTCTCCCCTGTCCCTGGAGGTTACGACCACGCCAACGAACTTGTGGAGGCGATCCGCCGTTTCGAAAAGGAGAACGGATGCGAGGGCTTTTTCAGAATCGGGGTCGGAGGCTACCCTGAGAAGCATTTCGAGGCAGCGAACATGGACGAGGACATCGCGAACCTCAAGCGCAAGGTCGATGCCGGAGCGGACTACATCACAACCCAGATGTTCTTCGACAACCAGGTCTTCTACAGATTCGTGGACAGATGCAGGGCGGCAGGAATCTCCGTCCCGATCATCCCCGGACTCAAGCCGATCTCAACTCCAAAGCAAGTGAGACTGCTCCCGGAATCCTTCTCAATCGACATTCCGTTCGAACTCACAAGCGAGATCTCCGCCCACGAGAACGACAGACAGGCGGTCTATCAAATAGGTCAGGAATGGGCCACCGCTCAATGCAAAGACCTTCTGGCTCACGGAGTTCCCGGTGTTCACTTCTACACGATGGGCAAGTCCGCCAACATCATCGGAATCCTGCGGGAATGTTTTTAGACAATCAATGAATATACCAACGCGATGCACGACATTAGGACCGAACTTTCCAAGCGAATCCTCATCCTAGACGGAGCGATGGGTACGATGCTTCAGCGCAAGGGCCTACAAGGCAACAGCGAATCATTCAACCTCACCAATCCCGAAACGATCGGTGAGATACACAATGAATATGTTGAAGCGGGGGCTGATATAATCACAGCCAACTCATTCAGTGCCAACAGCATCTCACAATCTGAATATAATCTGTCAGAGAAAGCCGGGCAGATGGCCGAGGCCGCCGCGCGGATAGCACGCAAAGCCGCCGATGAGGCTCCACGCAAGATTTGGGTGGCCGGAAGCGTCGGGCCGACAAGCAAGTCATTGTCCCTTGCCCAGAACATCAACGACCCGATTTTCCGTCCATATTCATTTGACGGGATGGCGGAGGCGTTCGAGGTTCAGATCAGAGAACTTGTAAAAGGTGGAGTGGATCTGCTGCTGTTCGAGACTTGCTTCGACGCGTTGAACACAAAGGCTGCCTTGTATGCGATCGGACATATTCCCGAAGCATCGGATATTCCCATAATGATTTCTGCGTCAATGAGTGACCGCAGCGGGAGGACGCTTACGGGGCAGACTATGGAGGCATTCTACCGCTCTGTCCAGCACTGCTCGCCGCTGTCGTTCGGGCTCAACTGCTCGCTGGGGGCGGAGGAGATGATTCCGCTGATCGCCGAAGTCGCGTCGTTCGCCACCTGCGCCGTCAGCTGCTACCCTAACGCCGGGCTGCCGAACGAGATGGGTGAATATGACGAGACACCTTCCCAGATGGCGGAGTCCGTGCGGAAAATGGCGCTGGCAGGGTCTGTGAATATTGTGGGAGGATGCTGCGGCACGACTCCGGAACACATCAAGGCTGTGGCCGAGGCGGTTAAAGGAATATCTCCGAGAGCGATTCCTGAGCCGGATGATGTACTCTATGTCAGCGGATTGGAAAGCGTGGCGGTTGACAGGAAGAATAACTTCACGAATGTCGGAGAGCGGACCAATGTGGCGGGCTCACGCAAGTTCGCGAAACTGATCGCAGCCGGGGACTACGAGACCGGGCTTCAGATCGCCGCCGGGCAGATTGAGAACGGGGCGAGCATCATCGACATCAATATGGATGACGCCATGCTGGACTCCAGGCTTGAGATGGAGAAGTTTCTGCGTTATGTCTCCAATGATCCGGCTGTGGCCAAGGCCGCTATTATGATAGATTCCTCGCATTGGGAGACGTTGGTGACAGGGCTCAAGAACGCCCAGGGGAAGTGTATCGTGAATTCCATCTCACTTAAAGAAGGAGAGGAAACATTCATCGAAAAAGCGCGTGAGATCAAGGCGTTGGGTGCGGCCATTATCGTGATAGCGTTTGACGAGGAGGGACAGGCTACGACTTACGACAGGAAGGTGGAGATCTGCTGGCGGGCATATTCATTGTTGACTTCCAAAGTCGGGGTTCGGCCTTGTGACATCATATTCGATGTGAATGTGTTGCCTGTGGGAACGGGGATTCCGGAGCATTCGAGGTACGGGATAGATTTCATTGAGGCGGTGCGGTGGATCAAGGGGAATCTGCCGGGGTGTCGGACTTCGGGAGGTATTTCAAATCTTTCGTTTTCTTTCCGTGGGAACAATACTGTACGTGAAGCCATGCATTCGGTGTTTCTTTACCATGCTATTTCGGCGGGGCTTGATATGGGGATTGTGAATCCGGGGATGTTGCGGGTTTATGATGAGATTGAGCCGGGGTTGCTTAAGTGTGTGGAGGATGTGATTCTGGATTCGGATGCTGAGGCTACGGATCGGTTGATTGAGAAGGCTTCGAGGATTCTTGATGAGAAGAATTCTGTTGGGGTCAGCGCGCGCCCCGAAGGGCCGGAGGCGACCTGCGCTGCGCGCCCTGTCCGGGAGAATGGTCGCCTCGCGGCATCAGGGGGCGCGCTGACGGGAGCGGAATCAAGTAATATTTCTTCGGTCGCTGAGCCTGCCGAAGCGGCTGTGGAGGAGAGACTGGTTCGGGCGTTAGTCAAAGGGGATTCGTCTGGACTGGAGAGGGACATCAATGAGTGCTTGACCCTGTACGATAAACCGGTGGAGATCATTGACGGGCCGCTGATGAGCGGGATGGCCCGGGTCGGGGAACTGTTCGGGGCGGGAAAGATGTTCCTGCCTCAGGTGGTGAAGTCGGCGAAGACCATGAAGAATGCGGTGGCTCTGCTGCAACCTTACATTGAGGAGAGGGGCGGAGAGTCGGAGGTGAAAAAGCCTCGGATCGTGTTCGCTACCGTCAAGGGGGACGTGCACGACATCGGGAAGAACATCACGGAGATCGTGCTGAGTTGCAATGGGTTCGAGATCGTGGACCTTGGGGTTATGGTGCCTAAGGAGACGATTCTGGAGAAGGCGGCGGAGTGCTCCGCGGACCTTATCGGGGTCAGCGGGCTGATAACGCCTTCGCTCTACCAGATGGAGGAGATCTGCAAAGAGATGACGGACAGAGGGATGACGACTCCCCTGCTTGTAGGCGGAGCGGCGGCGTCGGCGCTCCACACGGCAGTCAAGCTGGCTCCGCTTTACGGGCACGTGTTCTATGCGCAGGACGCATCCGCAAGCGCGGTGCTTGCCAACCAGCTTATAACGGACAGAGAGGGCACGGAAGCTGCCGAACATCAGAAACAGGAGCGTCTGCGGGAACTTTACGCACAGTCTTCGCGGCAGAAAGAGGCTGGTAACACGGCCATAGAAGCGTTCCCGGCATCCAGCTTCATAAAGGGAGAACCGTTCTTGAACATCGCGGGGCGGAGGCTCGGCATTGAGGAAGTGGAGCCGTTCTTTGACTGGAATATGTTCGCGGCGATCTGGGGAATAAAGAGTGGAACAGGACACGACGAACTGAGGAAACTCCGTGCCGACGCACATAAGGAAATTGATAGACTAAAGGACGGAAACGCTTGTCGGATAACCATTTCGGCAAGGTTTGACGGATGTCATAGCGAAGGGGACGACATTGTCTCGAAGGATTTCAGGCTGCCGATGTTCCGGCAGGAAGGAGGTCGGTCGCTGGCCGATTTCGTTCCTCCTAAGGAATATGGGTTTGAGTCACCTATGGGGATGTTCGCGATCTCAGTGCGCACCGAATCGCATCCGTCCGGCTGTGACTGTCCGTCTTGCGGCACGGAATACGGGCCGATGCTGGCCAGGGCCGTGCGGCTGACTCTTGCCGAGGCGGCGTCCGAATGGCTGAGCGGACATATTCATAAAGAATTGCCATCAGAGTTCAGCGGGGCGAAGGTCATCAAGCCTGCGGCGGGGTATTCAAGTTGCCCGGACCACACGCTCAAGCGGGATATTCTTAGGTTGCTGCCTGAATCAGAGAGGCTTGGCATCACGCTGCTGGACAGTTGCGCTATGATTCCGGACGCCAGCATCTGCGGACTCATATTCATTCATCCGGAGGCCACCTATCCTGAAATCCGCCGCGTCAGCCAGAAGGCGATTGATGAATATGCCCGCAGGCGTGGTATGTCTGAATCCGAGAAGGCGCGCTTCCTGGGGCATCTGCTTTAGTACGCCATATTCCACATGGCATTCTGGGCCGCTCCGCTCTTGGAGGCGTCCATCTTGCCGAAGTTCCATGTGAAGGAGAGGATGATCCTGCGGCCGAGCACATTGGTGTAGGAGTTCTGGACGTAATCATCCTGCACGTCACGCCTCAGTGACCTTGCGCTGTCGAGCAAGTCCTGAGCGGTAAGGGTGATATTGAAAGACTTTATGTTCTTCCCGACACTGAAATTCCAGCGGACATAGTCATCATTATAACCGGAACCATAACCTCGCAGGATTCTATAGGAGAAATCAGACTGGAACTCAAACTCGTGAGGCGATGTGTAGGATGGACTTATTCCAAAATTTGTATCCCAAACATCTGTATCCGCCTTTGAATCCAGGGAATATCTTGATTTTGAATTATTAACCCCTGACCCTAGTTGCAGAGAGAAGCGTTCGAGATTCAAGGTTACCATCATACTAATATTCGTTCTGACACTTCGGGTCAAGCTTTCCTGAAAGCCGCTCTGTCCGGAGTAGAAAAGGTTTCCGGAAGCGTCTCCCCAGAATTTGCTCATAAAGTCGGTGTAGTCAAAAGAGTCAAGGTCGATCTCAAGATTGTCGAGAGTGCCTTTGCTTTGATAACTTACAGATCTGGTGACACCAAATCCACCATTGACGGAGAGTTGCAGTTTGCCATCTTTGGACAACGGAGTGAAGAAGTTGAAGTCCGTACTGTAATTGTAGGAAGGTTTCTTCGTGTTCACAGGTATCGAGTACCTTATGCTGTTCTCATCAAACCAAATGGCGGACACTTGTGAATTTGACGAATAATCTCCGAACAACCAACCGTTAAAACGCACTTTTCCCCACGTACCTCTATATGAAGTACTTAGATATTCGGTAGTGACAGGTTTAAGGTAGATGTTTCCTGCCGTGATCCTTGTAGGATTGACAATATTGAAAGTCGGCACAATGCTGGCGGAAGAAGGCCTTACCGTACTGCTTGACACTCTGAAGAACACGTTATTGTTCTTGTCTGAATATCTCAAATTCACGAAAGGCGAAAGCGTTGTCTGCCACTCGTCCACTCCGGTCTTGGTGTCAAGCCCGAAAGAACGGGCGTAGTTCTCGTTCTTGTAGAGCCTTGCCTGACCTCCGAACTGAATATTGGTCTTTCCTTTGTTGTACTGAGCCAAAAGTTGCCCATTATTGGAGAAATAATAGTTGTCCGACACCGATGAGTAATAGTTATTCACGGAGCCATCGACGTTGTTGGTCGCGTCACTGGTTGACTTCCTTACACTATAGCGTGAGCTCAATGTGGTTGACAGCGCCCAGTTCTTGCCGAACGGCTCGACGTATTTGAGCGATCCGCCTATGTCACTGTAACTGCCGTCCTTGTCGTAAGTCAGATCACGTATGTCCTCATTGCCAGAAGAGGCGAACGTTGTTTTTGAATATTCGGTTGATTTTCCGTCATTAGCACTCAATGTGTAGTCAATGTCAAGGGTCAACGCACGTCTGTCCTTGCCAAGCTTCTTGATCCCGACGCTCAAATCACCTCCGGTGGAGATTCCACTCTTCTTTGAGAGTGAGTTTGACACCGAACGGTTTCTCTCCTCCCCTTCCATAAGTGAATGTGTGTTACCGGTGGAGTTTAAGTCATAATCATACCAAGAGAAGGATGGTTCAAAGTAAAGCGATGTCTTCTTCCTGTTTTTCTTTTTGAACTCGGCACGTACTGTGAACTTGTCCAGATTTCCGTTCTCGACCTCGTCCGAAGTGTCAAAAAGGTCTCCCTCCTCTTTGAACGATGTCCGGTCTGTCCTCGAATGCTTGTCCACGTTCTCCGATGAATAAACAACGGAAGCATCTGTGGTGAAGCCTTTTATGGCATCGGAGTTCAGATTCGTTCCCACCTGCCATCTCTTGTGCATTCCATTGTACGGCAATGACGGAATCTCGCTCTCGTTACCGTCATACATAACAAACATCCCGGATCCCGGAGCCATAAAATTATACCCGCTGGCGATGCTCGTGACCTGATTCTTCTCTCCGTAGGCCGAGACCATAGCCGAGCCGCTGAAGAGCAGATCCTTTTTTTCCTTGAATCCGTTGTCATCCTTGCCTGAAGCTGTCGTTCCTCCCGAGAGTTTGGCGTTGCCGAACCATCCGCTCTTATATTCCTCCTTCAGCTCGACATCCATCACCTTCTCCTTATCCCCCTTGATGCCGGTGAACTCGGCGGACTCGGACTCCTTGTCGATGACCTTCACCTTGTCCACGATCCGGGCCGGAAGGTTGTCGAGAGTGGCCTTGTTGTCCCCAAGGAAAAACGTCCTGCCTCCGACCGTTATCTTGCTGACTTCCTTGCCGTTGACCTTGACGGTTCCGTCCTCGCCTACCTCCACGCCTGGCATCTTCTTCAGCAGATCCGCAAGGTTGTCGTTGGACATCACCCTGAACGAGGAGGCGTTGTAGACGAGGGTGTCCCCTTTCATCTCCATCGGAGTCCCGACCGCGGAGACAGACGCCGCCTTCAGGACCTTGTCGTCAGGCTGCATCAGGATGACCTTGGCGTCGTAGTTGCTCCGGACGAAGATCTTCCTATAGACCGGCTTGTAGCCAAGATATTCAATGCAAAGCAGATGCTCCCCCTTGGCGACATCCTTCAGCGTCGCCTTACCCAAAGTGTCGGTCAGTGCGAAACTGGTGATGACCGTGTCTTTGGGATGCCTGAGATACGCCGAAGCGAACGCGACCGGCTCTTTGGTGAGCGAGTCAAGGACCTGCGCCTTCACCGTGAATGAAGTGCGTCCGAACATATCTTCAGATATGGCGATCTGAGCATCAAGCCTGGCTGTAAAAGACGCGGCGAAAAGCAAGGCGAGCGCGATGTATATTCCTTTCATCTAATTAAGCGGCAACAGAAATAACCCTCTATTTATGAATATGAACGCTTATTTGACGGGGATGCTGCGGCCCGGTTTTCCGAAACTCAATTTGGCGTCAACCTCGCGGATGTCGTCATCCGAGAACTTGATAGTCCATTTCGGCATCGTCATCAGTTCGAAAAGCGCGGCCTCGGTCATCGGAGCCGTGTAACGTATGCGGATGCATGGCTCCAGATCATCGTTAAGGGTGAGGTATGTTCCCAGAACCCCTTCATGGGAGGACAGATGGTTGCTGAGGAATGGCATCCCTCTCTTCACGATAGGCTTCTCGTAGTTGCGGTCAACAATCTCGTACCACCACTGGGCCGTGTCAAGATTGGTTTCACGGGCATACTCAGCGGCGAACTGGTCGAACATCATCCTTAGGTAGTCTGGAGTGGAGATCATGGTGCTTCCCTTCTCCAAACGGATGAACTTGAATCCGAGATCCATCGTCTTGACCCCGCCGCCGTGAACCGGCATCTCAAGGGTCTTCTTCTCGACAATATTCTTAAACCACGCCTCGTCCAGATCCTCGTCAGGCGCCATGTACACTTTGACGATGAGAGGGCACTCGTAGATGGACTCCAGACCGAATATCTTCTTTTCCGTGAGTCTCATCTGCATTCCGAGGTAGTTGAGGTCGAGTTTGTCGAACATCTTTTCCGTCCTGATGGTCACGCACTTGAGCGAGTCGTATTGCTCCGGCTCCAGGCTGTTGACCCTGAACTTGGAAGGGACGAAGATCAGAGCCTCGACCTTCGCGGCGTCGATGGCGTTGGCGTCATAGGTGACCACGACCGTGTGGCTTCCGACGAATGTCCTGACTCCATGGACTCCCGCCACCTTCTCCATCCTGGCCTTGAAGGCCATCGAACTGCCGAAGCACTTGACCGACTTGAGGCCTTCCATCCTGACCGTCTCCAGTTTCATTCCCGGTTCTATCCCCCACTTCTCGTCGATTGTAGGCACCTCGAACTTTCCTCCGATGATGAACGCTATGGCGACAGCCACGACAGTCAGTACCGCAGGAATATACTTGGCTGACTTGCAGCGTTTTCCATCAACCTCTTTTCTTACGCCGACACTGAGGGCGCCAAGAGGGCAGGAGGCGACACACTCGCCGCAAAGGGTGCAGTCAACAGAATTGACCTTGCCTTCAAATGACGGGACATCAATATTATAAGGACAGTTCTTCTGGCAGAGACGGCAGTTGCCGTTGCATTTGCCGTTGTCGATAACCACGCCGAGCAGCTGCGGCTTTGGCCTTCCGCAAAGGATCTCCAGCAGGTAGCCGAGCAGACACATGGCTCCAAGCAGCCAGACCCAAGGCAGCTGTAGTCCGAGAAGGCCAAGAATCCACCACACACCCACCAGCACGACCATCCACACCCAGAATTTTAGGAAGTTGCAGATCGCTCCGAGCGGGCAGATGTACTTGCACCAGAACCTGTCCACAAAAAGACCGGGGATAAGCACAAGCGCCAAAGCGGCGACGGACATCCAAAGCGTGATCTCACCCTTGAATCCCGTGGCCGTGGCGTAGTACGGGTCGAAATTCTTGCAGAAGAGCTCGCTTGCGGTCAATGTCATGTAGAAGGTGATGAACAGAAGCACGTACTTCACGATCCTCAGCACCTTGTCGGCGACACTGCGCTCATTGATGTTGAAGGCGTTGAACCCGATGGCCTGCCTGAGTTTCTTCAGAAGATCCTCCACCGTTCCGACGGGACAGAGATAGCCGCAGAACAGCTTGCCGAGAAGCACGACTGCCGCCGCGAGGACAACACCCATAGCGATCTGCATGCTTGTCATCGAGCAAGGCAATGAACCGTTGGCGAAATAGGTTCCCAATGCCTCCAGGCCGCCGAAAGGGCAGTATTTTTCCGGATCCGGAGCATTCATGTCAGTGAACACGAGCGAAGCGAGTCCGCTCAAGAAGAAAACCAGCAGTGCCAGCACTCCCAACTGGAGAAGGTACTTCGGCCAATTGGACTTGAAGGTAGATTTCTTAGCCATATCAATGTGTCATTTATCGTCACGGACATAGTACCTTTCGGCACTCATCTCTAATTTTGCGAATATACAATTAAAATCCTTCAAAACACACATTTCCGAAGCTAAATAATCATTAACGCTTACTAAATTATGGCAAATCAACAGGACGAACGCAAAACCGGACAATCGGGCGCGATCCTGCATCATATATTCGGGAATAATTTGGAATATCGACTTAATTTCCTACATTTGCCCGCTACATTTAATAACACTATTTTTAGATAGCTTATGTTCAAGATTCTTGAAAGAGTGATGCTGACTCCTAACATCTGCAAGATGGTGGTGTCGGCTCCAAGGATTGCCGAGGCCGCCAAACCTGGGCAGTTCCTGATTGTCCGCTCCGACGAAAAGGGCGAACGCATACCACTTACCATCAGTGACTACGACAGGGAGAACGGCACGGTGACCATCGTCACCCAGCTCATCGGAGCATCCTCCGCCGCCATCATCTCCAAGGCCGAGGGCGAGTTCTTCCGTGATGTCGTGGGGCCTCTGGGCAACCCTTCCGCCTTCGTTGACAAGACGGATGAGGAGCTGAAAGGCCAAAGGTACATATTCATCGCCGGCGGTGTCGGCACCGCTCCGGTCTACCCTCAGGCTAAATGGCTGCACGAGAGAGGCATAGCGGTCGATGTCATCATCGGAGCGAAGACCAAGGATCTTCTTATCTACAAGGAAGAGCTGGCCTCCGCCTGTGACAACCTTTACCTTTGCACTGACGACGGTTCAGAAGGATTCCACGGAATGGTTACCGGCCTGCTTGAGAAACTGGTCAATGAGGGTAAGGAATATACCCAGGCAGTGTCAATCGGCCCTATGATCATGATGAAGTTCTGCACCCTGACCTGCAAGAAACTCGGCATCCCTGAGGACGTTAGCCTGAACATGCTGATGGTGGACGGCACGGGAATGTGCGGTGCCTGCCGCGTGACCGTGGCCGGAAAAGTGAAATTCGCTTGCGTGGACGGTCCTGAGTTCAACGGCTACGACGTTGATTTCGACGAGGCCATGAGGCGTCTCGGACAGTACAGGCCAGAGGAGACGGAGGTTAAATCTAAAATGGGAATATAATGGCACAGAGAATACCAAGAGTACCGGTCCGCGAGCAGGATCCGAAGGTACGCGCGCATAATTTCGAAGAGGTCTGCTACGGCTACAACCTTGAGGAAGCCACGACAGAGGCCACACGCTGTCTCCATTGCAAGAATCCCCGCTGTGTGCAGGCCTGCCCTGTCAGCGTGAAGATTCCTGAATTCATCGCCAAGGTGGCCGCAGGTGACATCGCCGGAGCCGCCGCCATCATCGCCGAGGACTCCTCCCTTCCGGCCGTCTGCGGACGTGTCTGCCCGCAGGAGAGCCAGTGCGAGGGCAGCTGCATCCTCGGTGTCAAGGGTGAGCCGGTGGCCATCGGCAAACTGGAGAGGTTTGTGGCCGACTACTCTGCCACGACCGGCGCCAATCCTGTCGAGGCGCCAGCCGCTCCGACCCCTGGCCGCGCGAAGGTTGCCATCATCGGTTCCGGACCTGCAGGCCTGGCCTGCGCCTCCGACCTGGCCAAGAAAGGCTACGATGTCACGATCTTCGAAGCCCTCCACAAGGCCGGCGGTGTGTTGGAATATGGCATCCCTGAGTTCAGGCTTCCTAAGGACACCGTCCTCAAGCGCGAGATCGACGCTGTCAAGGCGCTCGGAGTCAAAATAGAGACCGATGTGATTGTCGGAAGGACGGTCACCATCGACCAGCTGATGGACAAGGAAGGCTTCAAGGCTGTGTTTGTCGGCACGGGAGCCGGTCTGCCGAAATTCATGGGCATTCCTGGCGAGAATCTCAACGGGGTTTTCTCCGCCAATGAGTTCCTGACGAGAAACAACCTTATGAAGGCTTTCCGCGAGGACTACCTGACCCCGATCCACGCCGGCAGAAAATGCTGCGTTGTCGGTGGAGGAAACGTGGCGATGGATGCCGCAAGGACAGCCTTGAGGTTAGGCGCCGACACGACGATTGTCTATCGTCGTACCGAGAACGAGCTTCCAGCAAGAAAGGAGGAGGTTCATCACGCCAAGGAAGAGGGCATTGACTTCCAGATGCTTACCAACCCGGTTGAGATTCTCGGTGACGAGAAGGGCTGGGTAAGGGCGATCAAGTGCATCAGGATGGAGCTCGGTGAGCCTGACGCAAGCGGCCGCCGCTCCCCTGTCCCGATTCCGGGATCCGAGTTCGAGATCCCGACCGAGACCGTGATCATGGCTCTTGGAACTGCTCCGAATCCGTTGATCGTCAACACGACGAAGGGACTCCAGGCCACACGTCGTGGCGGGCTTGAGGCTGATGCCGAAGGCCGCACGACCAGAGAGGGCATATTCGCCGGCGGTGATGCCGTCACCGGTGCCGCGACAGTGATCCTCGCGATGGGTGCGGGGCGCAAGGCAGCGGCGGCGATTGATGAATATCTCAGTTCCAAGTAACTGAGATATACTTCACCCCCAGTCCCTACGGGACAGCCCCGGTGGGGCACGGGGAAAGGATTCCCCGAA
>ERZ1026854.1485-NODE-1485-length-14706-cov-7.643506_pt1 | contig 14706 bp, 19 predicted proteins | sample MGYA00380157_ERZ1026854 | MGnify/ENA primary metagenome ERZ1026854 (study PRJEB33269, sample SAMEA4719793) | human gut metagenome | biome: human-associated habitat; feature: organic feature; material: feces | place: Cameroon | collected 2013-10 ...
CCATCAACGACCTGTCCCGTGGCTGCAACGCCGACGAGGTCTACAAGATGAGCCTGATCACTGCCTGCCAGTCTTGAGCTGACGGATTGAAAACAGCCGTTGCATTTGCTCTGGCTTTTTCAGTAGAATTTATTTGTTGATCTGCACCCCGGAAAATCCACGGATTTTCCGGGGTGCTTTTTCACATACAATAAATGATACCTCCCACCCCTTGCAATCCGCCTGCATTTATGGTACAATATCCTAGCATTCAATGAATGTGTCGGACAGCGCCTGCTGCGTGGTTCGGCATACGGATGCGGGTCCTGTACGATGGATTCGCTGTGAACCAGGTCAGGTGGGGAACCAAGCAGCCTTAAGCAGTGCGTTCGTGCGTTTCAGTAAGCCTGCATCCGTATGCCGAGTTACGCAAGGCGGGGACAAAACCCCGTCAGCGCTGTCCTTTTTATTTTGCAGGAAAGGGGAGAGGACCATGTACCGTGCCTTATACCGCAAATGGAGACCGCAGCGTTTTGAGGATGTGGTAGGCCAGCGGGCCATTGTTACCGCGCTGAAAAACCAGATCACGGCAAACCGTGTGGGCCATGCCTACCTGTTTACCGGCGTGCGCGGCACCGGCAAAACCACCTGCGCCAAGATCTTTGCAAAGGCGGTCAACTGTCTGCATCCGGTCAATGGCGATCCCTGCGGCGAGTGTGAGATCTGTAAGGGCATCGATAACGGCAGCATTCTGGACGTGGTGGAGATGGATGCGGCTTCCAACAACGGTGTGGACGATATCCGCGACCTGCGCGACGAAACAGCCTACACTCCCAGCGCCTGTAAATATAAGGTATACATCATCGATGAGGTGCACATGCTGTCCACAGCAGCATTCAATGCGCTGCTCAAAACGCTGGAAGAACCGCCTGCCCACGTCATCTTTATTCTGGCAACCACTGAGATCCAGAAGGTGCCCGCCACCATTCTTTCCCGCTGCCAGCGGTACGATTTTACCCGCATCGGGCCGGAGGATATCGCCCGCCGGGTGGAATACATTGCAGGTGAGGAAAAGCTGGAGCTTTCGCCGGACGGTGCGGAACTGATCGCCCGTCTGGCCGACGGTGCACTGCGCGATGCGTTGTCCATTCTGGATACCTGCGCAGGCGTTACGGCGAAGATCGATGCCGATGTGGTGCGCCGCATGGCAGGCGTGACCGACCGCAGCTATCTGTTCCGCATTTCGGATGCATTGGAAGCGCAGGATGGTGCCACAGCACTGGCCCAGCTGGCACAGCTTCGCCAGCAGTCGGTGGATGTCAAGCGTCTGACAGAGGAATTGATCGCGCATTATCGTGCTTTGATGCTGGCATCATTGCCGGGCGGGCAGAGCCTTCTGTCCGGTGTTTCGCCTGAGGAAGAAGCGCTGTATCTGGAAAAAGGCCCGCAGCTTGGCCAGCGGGAGGCCATTCGTGCCATCCGTGCGCTGGGCAGTGCGCTGGAACATATGACCCGCGGCAGCGACCAGCGGATTGAGCTGGAACTTGCACTGTTCGGCTTATCCGAACCGCCCCAGCAGCCGCAGGCAGTTCCTGTGCAGGCCGCGCCTGTCCGTGCTGCAGCTCAACCCGCAGCACCGCAGCCGTTCGCCTCGGCACCCGCTGTGCAGCCCTTTGCAAGCGCTCCGGCTCCCCAGCCGCCAATACCGTCCGTTCCTGTGGTGCAGCCTGCAGCGGAACCGAAACCTGTAGAGGCAGAACCTTCCGTGCCGTCAGAAATGCCTGTAGAGCAGACTTCACCCGTCCAGACCGAAGAGCTGCCGCCGCTGCCGGAACCTGTTCCGCAGCCAGAACCGCCCAAACCTGCACCCGCGCCCGCCGCAAAGCCCGTACCGGAAAAGCCGCAGGCCGCCGGACAGGAAGGGACTGCGCCGTGTCCGTACTGGCCGCAGGTGGTGCAGCAGCTGCAGGAAAAAGACCCCATGCTCTACACCTATCTGCGCAAGTCCAAGGCTTACTTTGATGGCACCCGCGTGCTGATCGACGGAGGCAAGACCTTCCGCGATTTTATCCGCGCCAACAAGGACAGCCAGCGCCTGATCAAAAAGCTGATCAAGGATGTGTCCGGTACGGCAGTGCCCATTGGCCCCTATGAACCAAAGAGCGCTGGCAAAACGGTCTCCAATGCAGAGCAGTCGCTTCGTGCACTGGAAAAGCTGGGGCTGGATGTGTCCATTGAGGATTCCGCAAGGAAAAAGAGATCATAAAAAACACATTGCATCAATAAGGAGAAACGATTATGAAAGCAAGAATGCCCGCAGGCTTTGGCCGCCCCGATATGAACGCCCTCATGCGTCAGGCACAGAAGATGCAGGAAGATATGAAGGCCAAACAGGCCGAGCTGGAAGCTGCCGAGTACACCGGCAGCGCTGCCGGCGAGATGGTCACGGTTAAGATGAACGGCAAGCACGAAGTGCTGTCCATCACCATCAAGCCCGAGGCTGTGGACCCGGACGATGTTGAAATGCTGGAAGATATGGTGGCTGCTGCCATCAACGCAACCGTCAAGCAAGTGGACGAAACGGCCGAAGCCGAGATGGGCAAGCTGACCGGCGGCATGAACATTCCGGGTCTCTGATCCGGCAGGAGGGAAGAACATGGGCTATACTGCTGCCCCGCTGGAAAAGCTGATCGAAGAGTTCAGCAAGTTTCCGGGGATCGGGCGCAAGGGCGCTACCCGCATGGCGTATCAGGTGCTGAGCATGTCGGACGAAGATGCCGCCGCACTGGCGGGAGCCATTCAGGGTGCCCACACCAAGCTCCATCGCTGCCGTATCTGCCAGAATTATACGGAAGCGGATATCTGCCCCATCTGTGCCAGTGCAAAACGCGATCCTTCTGTGATCTGCGTGGTGGAAACGCCCCGCGATGTACAGGCGTTTGAGCGCACAAGGGAGTATCACGGCCTGTACCATGTGCTGCACGGCCTGCTCAGCCCGATGGACGGCATTACTGCCGAACAGCTGTGCGTCAAGGAACTGCTGGCCCGTCTGGGCGACGGCAAGGTGAAAGAGGTCATCATGGCCATGAACCCCACGGTGGAGGGTGAAGCCACTGCCATGTATCTGGCAAAGCTTATCAAGCCCTTGGGCATCAAGACCACCCGTCTGGCCTATGGTCTGCCGGTGGGCGCAAGCCTGGAATACACCGACGAAACCACCTTGTACCGTGCACTTTCTGGCCGCGGTGAGCTGTGAATTGGGAAGAATTTACAGTTTCTTCAAAAACAGCCCTTGCAAAACCATAAAAAAATGGTATACTGATACAACGAACCACAATGGAGAAAGGAGGCGCGCAGAATGGCACCCACTAAGGAGCGTCCGGCAACAAAAACCATTGCCACAAACCGTGAAGCGCGCCATGAATACTTCGTTCTGGAAGCGCTGGAAACCGGCGTTGAACTGAAAGGTACGGAGGTCAAGAGCCTGCGTGCCGGAGGGGTCAACCTGAAAGACAGCTGGGTCGATATTGAGGATGGTGAACTGCTGGTAAAGGGAATGCACATCAGTCCCTACGACTACGGCAACATGTTCAATCAGGACCCGATGCGCGTCCGGCGCCTGCTGGCACACAAAAGTGAGATCCGGCGGCTGCACCAGCAGTGCAAACTGCAGGGATATACGCTTGTGCCGCTTTTGCTCTATTTCAAGCATGGCCGCGTGAAAATGGAAGTGGGCCTTTGCAAAGGCAAAAAGCTCTACGATAAGCGTGCCGATGCCGCCCAGCGCGATGCAAAGCGTTCCATCGACCGTGCCATGAAGTCCAACGGCAAATACGATTGATTTTTCAGACCGCTTCCCGAAGCGGAACTTTTTCAAAGCTTTCTGCACACCGCAAGGTGTGCTTTATATGGGGGCGTAAAGGTTTCGACGGGGAGAGCGAGGTCTGGGCAGCGGGTAGCAGTGGGGGAACTGCTCTATAACTCCTCCAAAAAAATTAACTGACAATAACAATTCTCAGTTGCTCGCAGCCTGAGTGCTGCGCGTTCCGCCCACTCTTGTGTCGTGTGGGGCCGGGGCGTCCTTTAGACACAGCACCTGAACGGACCTAAGCTTTGCGGACCGGCAGGAACTCATGAAGCTACCAAAGCGCTAGCCTGACGATCGGCGTGGCGCGGCGGGAATGTTGTAGATCGCCTGCACCCGGAGACACCTGCACTGAACTCTTTTCGGACATGGGTTCGACTCCCATCGCCTCCACCACTAAAAAGCACCTAGATTCGCTAAAATCTAGGTGCTTTTCTTTGCTTATACCACACTATTTACCACACTTTTGATTTTCAGTGCGTTATCAACCTGGCTTTACCTCGATATGCCAGCTCTGTTTTTCAGGCGGCAGCGGTGCGCTTTCCTTGTCGTGGTTCCAATGCCGGTCAACGTCGCACAGCTCCAAAAAGCCATCTTTCAGGCGGTAACAGGCTTCTTCATCCGGGGCAGTATGGCAGCAGGGGCATTGAAAGCTCTCGTTTTCCTCGCTGTCTCGCCACAGCTGCCAGTCATAGACAACAAAGGTCTTTTTGCAGTTCGGGCAGGTCAGATGCATTTCCAGCATGATTTTACGCTCCTTCGTTCTTGTTGAAAATAAGACGGTCAAGGCTGTATGCAACGCTGTCGATGGTGTGATTGTCCAGATCTGGCACGCTGGGCAGAAAATTGCCGTCCTTGTCCGTGTCGTACTCATATTGCGAAAACTCGCGGTAGATATTCGGCGTGCGCCGGGGGTCAACCACAAGCGTCCGTTTCTGTAACCACTTGATGCGGTAGTTCACACAGCCGGGGCGCTTGGTACAGGGCCGGGCCTGCAGGCCGTATGTGCGTAGGTCTGTAATGCTCTTGGGTTCGGCGCAGTCGCAATAAATAACCTGTTCCGGGGCTGTTTCTGCGCCGGTGATGGGGTTCTTTCTGGTTTCACCCACATGGTCAAGGCTGTGAGCTCTGATCTCGGCTGCAAGGGCTTCATTTGACAGGCCACGCTTGTAAATCTCATCCGCAAAATAGACGGTTTCGGTGCTGCGGTCGTAGTACAGCGCCACAACGGCAGCAGGGTCAGACGCAAAGCCGAAGTCAACACCAACATAGCGGTAACACTGCATTGCAAGCTCTTCGTCCGCGATCTCTCGCACTTCCAGCGTGGTGAAAACCTCGCCGCCGCTGCCGGTAGGGATGCCCAAATACTCATGATCGTACACTTTGGGATTCAGAGCTTGGATGCGCTGGGCTTCGTTCAGAAACACCTCTCCCAGCCATTCAGGCGGCACTTGGGTGTAATCCGTGTGCAGGGTCAATGCTTCATCGTTGGGCTGCTGGATGAACTTATTTGCCCAGTTATTCAGGGACACAGGCGGGTTGAAGCTGCGGAACACTACAGGCTTACCGCCACGGCCTACAGACTGCATCACACTGCGGACGAAATTTTCTCCGGGCAGCTCTGAAAATTCCTCGAACCATACCCACCGGAAAAAGCCCTTTGCAGGCTTGATACTCTTGATCTTGCTGTTATCGTCCAGCCCTCGGAAGATGATCTGTGCGCCGGTAGGAAGGTAGGTGCAACGCATTGGGGACACGGTGCAGCTCCACAGGTCGGACACGCCCAGCGCGTCAATAGCCCATTGGATTTGTGCAAACACGGATTCCCGCAAGGTGCTGCCCCACCGCCTGAAAACGACTGCAGAGCCGGTGCCGGTGGGGTCTTTCATGATGCCGTCCACGATCTCCAACGACACAAAAGAGGATTTGCAGGAGCCACGCCCACCGGGAAGATTGTAGTAGGTGTGTGCATCGGCTGCTATATCCGCGTGTATGGCATGGTATACGGCCGCTTCATGCTCGGTGGGGTCGATGCCCTGCACGCGCTCAAACGTGGCAGCTCTGGCCGCTTTCCGGGCCTGTAGTGCCCGGATGCGCTTTTCCAGTCGGTCAAGCTCCATTCGCTTCCACCTCGTCCAGCAGCTTTTCCAGCTCTGCCAGCTTCTTCTGCTGTTCGTCAATGCGGATGCAGTTCAAAACGCTGTTGCAGCAGTTTGTGATAGCTGTTGCCCGCTGCGGGTCGATCTCGTTATTCAGCAGCATATTTGCGATCTTGGACAGCGTGCGGCGTACCTCTGCGGGAGTTGAAAGTTTGATCTTCAAATATACTCACCTCGATACAAAAAGGGCGCACAGGTTGCCCCATGCGCCCAGATGATGCCATATCAGGCGATTGCCTGATAATAGATAGCCTTTGCCTTGTTTTCCAGAACAAAGCAGTCGTAGTAAATGCGGCCTTCCACCAGACTGCCGGACAGGAAAGGCGGGTCAGTGTGGATTTTGTACTCTGCCAGCTTGACCGGGGCCACGGTAGCCACGGGATGCGCGATCATAAAGCCAAACTTTTCCGGCAGGCGGTTGGACGCGATCTTGACCACGTTCAGGCCGTCCAGCTGGGCAATAACGCCCTTCTTGCGCAGTTCTGCACCGATGTCCTGATTGTCAAAGGTGGCCTTGGACTGCTTCAGGAGCGTGTATGCGGTGGGGGTCAGAATAAGCACGCGGTCAGATGCGGGCACTTCTGCATCATCCATCTGGGCGTTTGCCGTGATGATCTCGGTATAGATGTTCTCAGCGGTCAGGGCCTTTGCATCGGGCAGGATGCCGGCCTTTGCGGCCATCACGCCGTAAACATAAGCGTCAATCTCCGGGAACACCTTCTCACGCTGCTGGCGTGCCAGAGCGCTGGCAGCCGCAACCTGCATCTTGGTTTCGTCCGTGTCCATCTTGTCCACCTCGAACGTGAAAGAACGGTCTTTGGTGATCGTGAATGTCTCGGTGCTGGCCTGCAGGGTGCTGATCGTGCCATACTGGGACTTGTTGCCGTCCAGAATGGGGCCGTTGCGGTTGAAGTCCTCCATATCGGTGGTCTTGACCTTATACAGCTTGATGGTCTTTGCGCCATCAAAATTGAAATCCTTGTTGGTCACAAGGCTGGTCTTGCTCTCGGAGTAAAACTGTTCGTCTGTATAATTCTGGAACTGGGTCGCTAACTCAATAGCCATTTATAGATCCTCTTTCAGTTGTTCAGACCGAAAGCCCGCTTTAACTCAGCGTCTTTGTCTTTGCCCTGAGAAAGCCACATCGGCGGGGTGTCTACCTTTGCGCCGGTGGTGGTCGTGGTGATGGTGTACCCGTTGCCGGTGACGCTCTGCACCGCCTTTACAGCGGTCTTGAACGCTTCCGGGTCGCTGGTGTCCAGCTTATCCAGCAGCGCCGTGCTGATATGGTTATCAGTCAGATACTGCTTGCAGGCTTCCCGGGCTTCCCACTGGTTGAAGCGCTGGCTTTTGGCTTCCAACGCTTCCTCGCGGGCTTTCAAGTCTCGTTCTCGTGCGTCAAGGTCGCCCACGCGCTCGGCACTCTTGGAGCGCTCACGGGCAAGCCGATCTGCAACGATGGAATTTAGTTCGGATTGTGAAAACATCCGCTCAGAGCCGTTATTTTCGGGCTGCTGGGCGGCGCTGGGGGTAGTGTTGGGATTCTCCATTGATAGCACCTCATTTGCCGTATGAGTAGACGTAAAAAGCAGCAGGCGGCAAACCTTATGCCGCGCATGGTGCACCGGGGAAAGGAAAAGCCCGGTGCAAGGGGTGTGTCCGCTCCTGCAATGCTGGGCGCTCTGATCGTGGGTCATGGCACACCCACAGCCAGACCGTGCAGCAAAGAGCAGTCAGGAGCCGGACGGCGTTAAAAGCCGCCTGCTATGCTCAGTATACCACATTCTGTTGTAAAATGCAAATATAATGCTATGCAATGTCATTTTATTGCCACATTGCGTTTTTGCTTGGACAGCATCAGGCTGTATTGTCCGTAGGTCATGCCCATAGCATCAGCCATTGCGGCAGCTTCGCCCAGTGACAGCGGTTCACCGTGTTCCGCATGATATGCAGCCCATGCCAGAGTACGAACGCGGGCCCGTTCCTTTTCGTCCTGGGCTTCCCATGCTGCACATTCAAGGCAGCGGCTTTCATTGGCAAAATGCCACAGCACAGCGCCGCATACAGGGCACTTCTTGAGCTTCTTTTTCGTCATGGTATAGAATGACCTCCGGCAAATAAAAAGAGCGCACAGCGGCTTGCTGGGCCGTCATACGCTCTTAGGGGTGGGGGTGGCGCTATGTACTCAACGCACCACCGTTAAATTTTACTCTTTGTAATGGTCTAAAAGAGCGCTTGTACTACGCTAATATTGTACCATAAAGCGGACTTAACTGCAAGAATTTCACTTTGCAATGTCATTCTTTGGCCGCTTCTTTCTCGTAGTCGTCCAGCCATGCCGTCACACTGGCGGTATTCATCGGAGGCGGGGCAACGACGGTATTCGTCGCAATGTCCTTGATAAAAAAGAGCTTCGTGCTCTTGTCCACATCCACATCAAGGCCGTAGTCTTCCGCTTTCTTGCTCAGACGCAGGAAGTCAACAATCTTCTGGCGCTGATCTTCGGGTGCGGCAAGCACCTCTTCCATCAGCTCAACAACCAGCTTTTTGCTCTTCGGGGTGCAATGAGGGCAATACTGGTCAACCTCTTTCACAAGCTGTTCGTGCAGATCTGCTTTTGTCATGCCGCACACCCCCTTACCGGATGCCGCTGAACCACATCACAGCGGCACCGAGAAAACAAACCAGGGCGAACGGGCCCACGATAGAAAATTGATAAGCGGTGTATCCAAACATTGAAAATCCCTCTCGTTTCTGTTACAATGAGGGCGGTATAGCCTGCAAGCAAATACCGCCTATTTGCCGCCCACAGTGTTCCAGCACCGTGAGCGGCTTTTTGTTTGTCGGGCGGTCGTTTAAGGGTTAGTCCTTAATCTCAAAGCTCATGCCACACAGGTTGTAATCCAGAAAATCAAAGTAAGCGGCACGGGCTTCTTCTTCATCGTAAGCGGCCAGCTGGTCGATGGTGTGCAGGGCGGCAAGCATCTGATCTCCGCCGTTAATGGGGTCGTGCCCAAAGTCCTCCATGTCCTTGCGGCTCATCTGCCGGATGTACTCACGGACGGCGTTGGTCAGTTCGGTAACGCTGGGTGCGGGCTGGTCGCTCTCTTCCATCTGGGTGCGGGCCTGCATCATAGAGGCAAAAGCCTTGCCAGTATCCTTCGTTCCCTCCATGTAGCCGTAATCCATTGCGGCCTTTCCGATCTTCGCCGCCAGCGTGTTCAGATCGTCAACCACAGTGTCAGGAATCGACAAAGAGGACTGGTATGCATCCAGATAGGCACAGAAGTCCTCCACCTTCTTGCAGGTTTCGGGGTCGTCCTTTGCTGCCAGCTCGATGCTGACGCTGTTCACATCGATTTTGCCGTCTGCGGTAAGTTTGAAATCAACCATGATAATTCCTTTCTGGCCTTACAGGCCACTAAAAAAATATTATAAACACGGCCATTTAGGCCGGGTTGCCTTTGGTTCAGCGGATAATGCCCTTTGCAAACGTCCAGACGAGGTCAAGCTTCTCAACGTTGGCCTTTTTCAGCAGTTCCACGATGACCTCAACATAGCGGTCGCGGTTTACCTGTGTGTCGTTCACAAAATCACTTCCTTTCCGTTCTGCGGTGCAGGTGCATTTTTCACCGGGGTCTAAATTTGCCCCACAGATGGGGCAGGTGCTGTAATAGGTGTGTTTCATGGTGCTCCTTTGGGTTTCTCGCGCGTGTGGGGTGGTGGTAAATGGCACAGTGACAAAATTTCAACTGGATAACGTTCAAAATTGTCTGTGTATCAATATGGCACAGTGACAGGCACGGGCACAGTGAGTCAGTGTGCCAGCATTGTCATAGTGCCAAACTGGCACACTGACAAAAACAAACGATAATAAATCAAATATCTGTCTCTGTGCCTTCTGCTTCACCACAATAGGCCAGCCGGGTAAACCAGCCGCGCACGCCGCCTTTCTGGTTCAGCTGGTATTTTGCAATCTGGCCAGACTTTACAAGATCAGCATAAGCACGCTTGTATGTATGTTCGCTGCACCCGGTCTCCTTCATGATCTCGCTTTTGAGCTGTGCACACGCCATACTGGCCGTATTGCTCTCTGCCAGTGCATTCAGGATAGCTGCGGATGCATCTTCCTTTGTCTGGGCGATTCTGACACGGGTTTCAAAGACAAAGTCCGCGTCTTTTTTGTCCGTGGTGGAATCAAAAACAGCCTTGCCAGTTCGCACACCTTCCACGGTCGTGCTCTCTTTTGTAAAAAGAACGGTTTCCGCCTGGGCGGCATAGCTGGCCTTTTCATGCGAAGCATAAACCTTGCCGTCATTCTTGGAACTGCCCAGCATCAAAACGCTGCGGGCCATATCCCATAGATCGGAGCTGTCAGCCAGACGGGCGCGGCCTGCTACTTGAGCCTTTTTGTTCGTGTGCAGCACAAAGACGACTGCAAAGCCCATCTGCCTTGCCATAGATCGGATAGGGGTCACGGCTGCACGCATCTCGTTGCGGCTTGACATGTTGACATTGCTGGCAAGGAACTGCTGCAGCGGGTCAACGACCACAAGCGCCGGGTTTGCACGTTCGATGACCTGCATCATTTCGGATTCGTGGATGTCCAGCAGTGCGCCGGTGTCCGTATAGTAGCCGTCAGCAGTGACATAAGAAACCTTGCTGATATCGGCACCAGCAGCCAGCAGACGCGGGCGCAGGACGCTTGAAGGGTCGTCCTCTCCTGCAAAGATCAGCACATTGCCGGTGGTGTCGATAGGTTCAGGGAAGAAGCCTGTGCACTTGCCCGTGGTCACATAAGCGATCATTTGAGCCGTGTACAAACCTTTACCCGTGCCGCCATCTGCGCCAACAATGGTGATCTCTCCGCGTGGAGCGATACCGGGAACAAGCCATTTGACATTCTCAGACTGAACGCCGGTCAGGGCGTGAGCTGCGTACCTACCGCGCTGCTGGGCTTTGTCCCTCTCTGCTGCGGCATTGTCAAAGAATCCGTCCGGGTCAGCTTTGCGCCGGTTCGCGCAGTCAGCAAACCAAACGTCAAAATCCGTTGCGGAAACAAGTTTTTTGACGCGCTCGCTCAGCTGATAATATCGCTCTTGGTGCTCTGCTTCATCCTTGCCCACATACAGCAGGCTGAATGTATAATCATTCAAGAGCGCTTTGACGGGGGTAGCTGCCAGATAGTCGAGGAACGGTTGCAGACGGTCGTTCATCGGTTGGGAGGGGGAGTTTGAACGATCCTGCAAATTTTACGCTCCTTTCCGCTGGCCGGGCAGCGGTTCAAAGAAAAATTCACCGATCTGCTCACGGGGGATGTTCAGGACAGCGGCCACACGGGTGATCTCTGCGCTTGTCCACGGTTGCTTTCCCTGCATCCTGGCCGTCATGGTACTTTTTGCCATGCCTGCGGCCTGCGCAACATCGCCCTGCCGCATTTCCATCTCCGCGAACCTTACGCGGAGCCTGTGATAAGGCTGGTACATTTAGTTCACCTCCTTCAAATCGTCAACGGTCACGCCCAGAGCTGCGGCCACGTGGCCTGCGGTAGTGCGCCATACGGGTTGACCCTTACGCATTTTGATAACTGCGCTGCGGCCTACACCGGCTTTCTGCGCCAGCTCTTCACCGGTCAGATTCTGGCGTGCCATCTCTGCAATAACCTTCACGCGGTCAACGACAATGGATTTCGCCATTTGATTCACCTCTCTTTCGAACATTCAATTTGAATGCCTTATTAGCTTTAATATAACCATTCATTTTGAATGTGTCAAGTGTTTTTCTAAAAATTTTCAAATTCGCATTGAATGCTTGTTTTGAATGTGATATATTTCTAATAGGAAGGGGAGAAGAGCTTGAATATTGGTGAAATGATTAAAAATCTTCGGAATGCATACGGACTAACTCAAAAAGAGCTCGCCGAAAAAGCTGGAATTGCTACAATTACACTTCAACAATATGAACGAAATAAGCGAGAGCCGCGAAAAGAGGTTCTTTCAAAAATAGCCGTAGCACTGAATATTCCAGTTGAAGCGTTCTATCCTCGCAAAGAAGAGATTGAGGATGCCAAAAGGGAAGCTAAAAGCGAACTTTGGGCAGCTGAAACACTTGCAAGGGACAACGGGAAGCCGTGGGACGTTCCGACTTATAATCAAGAGCGAGAGCGTGTTATTCTGGATATGTCGCGGCGTTATTCGGTTGCACCTGAAATCCTTTTTGCATTCATCCCCCAGCGCCCAGATGATGAATATAGCAAAGGGGCGATATGGATTGATTCAACCCATGAGGGGAGCGCCAAAACCAAAGCTCTATATTTGTTCAATTCGTTGCAATCCGATGTCCAAAAGAAAGCAGCCGTGCAGATTGCAATAGATGATCTGTGGAACCGTTACGGAGAAAAGCCGCTGCCCGTATTTGAAGCAATCCTATCAAAGTGCTACGAAGAAAATGATGCTCACACGCTGAAGCTGGTTGAAGATTTGGAAGCGCTTGTATATGCTCCCGACAAAAAATAAAGCCCACTGCATAGAACGCAGTAGGCGGTGGGGTGAGCGGAAAATTCCGCTGTCAAGGGTCTGCGCAAAATCGCGCAACCCACTGACGGGCAATCATTGACATAGAAAGGGGGGCAGTAGATGAGCAGGCGAACAAATAGTGCTGTTTGGCAAGAAAAATTTAGCCGGTGGCGGGTGGCGGTGCAGAAGGACGGCGTGCGCCGGTATTTTTACAGCAGCACTCCCGGCCGCACAGGTCAGCGGGAAGCGAACCGCAAGGCTGATGCGTGGCTTGAGGACGGAATAGGCGCGAAGGTGGGCAGGGTAGAGGATGTGTATAAACTCTGGCTCGAGGGCCTGAAGCAGACCACCAGCGCAAGCAATTTTGAACCGATCGAGAGCCGGTGGCGCACTTGGGTGCTGCCGATCATCGGCAAAAAGCGGGTAAACGCACTGACGGATGCCGATTTGCAGACCATCGTAAACAAGGCCCATGCGGCAGGCAAGAGCCGGAAAACGCTGCAGTCCATTGCCGGTGATCTCCGGGCCTTTTGCAAATTTTGCCGCAAAGCAAAGCTCTCCACCTATCTGCCGGAGGATGTGCAGATACCCGCCGGGGCGCGCCTGAAGGGCAAAAAGGTGCTGCAGCCGGATGATCTTGTAAAGCTGTTCAGCATCGACACGACATTGTATCGCAACAAGCGCGTGCCAGATGATTATATTCACGCCTACCGGTTCGCGGTCTTGACCGGCCTGCGGCCGGGGGAGCTGGTGGGCCTGCGCTGGGCAGATATCAAAGGCAGCACCGTCAACATCTCCCGTGCCATCAACGTAAAAGGGCAGGAGACGCGCGGAAAGAACGAAAATGCTTGCCGGTCATTCGTCTTGCCTGATGTTGCAAAGGCTGCCCTAGAAGCTCAGAGGGCTATCACCGGCCATTGTGAAAGCGTGTTCTGTCTGGAAACAGAGCGCCGGTTTTATAAGCGCTGGAAAGCGTACTGCGCTGCCAACGATCTGCAGCCGGTCAGCTTGTACGAATTGAGACACTCCTTTGTTTCCGCAATCAAGACGCTGCCTGCCGGTGAGGTCAAGGCGCTTGTAGGACACAGCCAGGATATGGACACATTCGGCCAGTACAGCCACGCTCTGACCGGTGAGGATGTGCAGACCGCGCAGGCTGTCAATGCGGTATTTATGAAGCTGCTGCACGGCTGAAAAATACCACAGTTTTTACCACACTTTCAGATTTTAGGGAACTGGGTGCGGTTCTATGTGCAGAATTTCAGACCATAGCAACGCCACATTTTCAGGCTGAAAATTGCGATTTTTTCACGATAGAACGGCGGGAATTGGTTCGACTCCCATCGCCTCCACCACCCAAAGCATCTGGATCCCAATGGATCCGGGTGCTTTTCTTTTTTACTGAAACGAGCTTATAAAGCGCTCTGCATCACAGAACGATTTGCGATCAGAGCAGCTTTTGTCACAATTTGTACGTATTTCCAGCAAAACAGAATGATTGTATAAAATTTATACACCCGCTAAAGTTTGTTTGTTGTTTGCTGCAGCGGCGCGGGGTATACTGTTGCCATAAGGGACGGCACACAGGTGCCGGGTAAGATGAAAAAAGCAAGGAGGCTCATTTTATGTACTATTCCAGTGGCAACTACGAGGCATTTGCACACCCCCGCAAGCCGGAAGGTGTCGATCATAAATCTGCATATATCATTGGCTCCGGTCTGGCTGCACTGACGGCTGCATGTTATCTGGTGCGCGACGGCCAGATGAAGGGCGAGCATGTGCATGTGTTCGAGAAAGACCCCATTCCCGGCGGCGCCTGCGACGGCTACAAATACGATATCGGCTACGTGATGCGCGGAGGCCGCGAGATGGACAACCACTTCGAGGTCATGTGGGATCTGCTGCGCTCCATTCCGTCTCTGGAGACCGAGGGTGCCAGTGTGTTGGATGAGTACTACTGGCTGAACAAGGAAGACCCCAACTATTCGCTGTGCCGTGCTACCGTCAACCGCGGCGAGGATGCCCACACCGATGGCAAGTTCGGCTTGTCCGATAAGGGTGCTATGGAGATCATGAAGCTCTTCTTCACCCCCAACGAGCAGCTGCAGGATAAGAAGATCACCGATTTCTTTGATGATGAAGTGCTGAACTCCAACTTCTGGCTGTACTGGCGCACCATGTTCGCTTT
>ERZ1026854.1486-NODE-1486-length-14697-cov-9.648136_pt1 | contig 14697 bp, 14 predicted proteins | sample MGYA00380157_ERZ1026854 | MGnify/ENA primary metagenome ERZ1026854 (study PRJEB33269, sample SAMEA4719793) | human gut metagenome | biome: human-associated habitat; feature: organic feature; material: feces | place: Cameroon | collected 2013-10 ...
CATCCATTCTGCAAATTTTCTCCCTGCAAGTGGATAAATAAACACGGGGCTGCCGTAAAACAGCGTCCTTTAGACAAGCAAAGAGGCACCCGATTCTGACGTTGGGTGCCTCTTTGCTTTGTGGAGCCGTGCATTCACCGGGCGGTTGCTTTGCGCAGATGCTCAGCTTTTCTGTGCTCATTTTTTAAGATCTGCCTTTGCATATTCATCCATTTTAGGGAAATTATACTGAAAGCTGCCATCATCGCCCGTCTTGTCCTGCCACGGCTGATATGCAATGCCGCTCCGATCCACTTCCAGTCCATCTTCGACCACTTCGTATGTAGACAGGGTTCGCTTCTCTTCTACATCCGGCAAATTCAACGAGTCATAGTCTGCTCCCTCCTCTGCGAAATAACGGCCTCCGGTATCTGAATCCAGACCGTACTTCTTTTTGAATGCCAGAACCTTCTTGTTGTTCTCATCCAGCGGATAGATTTCGTTCTCGTCGATCCAGTTGTTGATCATGACGGTCTTAGGAACTTTCTTACCCTCGAAGCGGTTCTCTACCGTCTCCACCAGATCGCGGCCGACTGTGATCACAAGATCACTGCGCTTGCAGCTGAACTTGTCAAACCACATCATGGCATCGGTGACGAACTTGCTCTTGGTGTAACCGACAGCCAATACCTGTTCCGGGTTGAAGTCCTGAATGTTATAGATGTACTTGGCGTGTTTCATCCACTTGCCCCAAACACCCAGCAGACCGCCCGATGTCAAGTCTTGGACAACTTTTTTCACAAATAAATTTGAAAAAACACAAAAAAATAAGCCCTACAAGGTTTTCAGTCGGTTCCAAACCGATCTGAGCCTTGTAGGGCTTAACTGTTTACTTTATATTATTTTATCTCAGACTGCCTGCAGTGGGGTGTTTTCCATCACTTTCTTAAATTGCTCCACTGTCATATTTGCCTTTTCAGCAGCGCGCTCCATTTTTAAATCACCATCTCGGACAAGCTGCACCAGCATCCGCATCTCACCAATGCTAATACCTTCGGCTTTCACGCCTTGACTAAGGTTGCACATAACAAGCACCTCTCTTTCCAGTTCTTCGTTCATTGCAACGCCAAATTCTTCTTCAAGAATTTTCTTTTTCTCCGTAGCCGCTCTGGATGAAGAGAGCAGCACATCCATAAATTTCACAATTCCTGTATAGTTTTCCGTATCCGGCTCTCCCAAGCAAATCGTCACAACACTCATCAAATCGTAGTTTTCCGATTTCTCAACAGCATTTCCAATCAACTGCTCCGGTCGGATAGAATAACGGATCAGAGTGTTTTGAAACTCCTTGGTCGGGTGTGTACAAACCCAGATAGAGTACACCTTTCGGATTTTCCCATACTCTGAGTTCGTGAATATCGGGCCACGCTGTGCAGAGATCATTCTGCTACAATAGTAGATTGCGCGCTTCGTCAAAGGGTATCCCGGATTAAATGCAGTCTGTGCTTCCACATTGATAATAAGCCGTATCACATCTTTCTGTGCAGCAGAACCCTTTGATGCTGGTGCAATTGCATCGAACCGGACATCATAATTGATGGTTCCCTCAGTCAGCGTAGAATCCTCATTATTGCTACCAGCAATTACGTCGGAAGTTTTCTTGGGTCTGTTTGTATCATCAACATGAACGCCAACTGTGCCAACTTCTGGAGTTCCTTCGATATACTTCTCTGCAATTTCGTCTACGGAGCAGGCACTGTACTCATTCACGCAGTTCTTCATAATCTGCGCTAAAATCTGTTTGTTAGCTAGCAGTTTCTTGGCAGCCTTATCATAACGCGAATCGTATTCCGTCTGCGTTATTGCATGAGCAAGCTGATTTTCCATCGGCATTCACTTCCTTACAGCAGAGTCAACAGGAGCATATACTATCCCTATTGTGCTTTCATCTTACCATAAAACGCCTTGCATATCAAGCAGGCAGATGTAAACTTTTCAGCATAGATTTGTCCATATTTCCCATTCTGATTTGAATTCAGGCCAGCAAAACATTTCAATAGAGCCACACCTGTATTCCAGATTTTTCCGTCTTTTCTAACATTCCCGTTCATCTTTATCAAGCGAAATGATAACTGCGTTTTTCTCAGCTTCATATCTTCCCTTAAACTGATAGTCTTTCCCTACAGCAAGACCATTTGCCTCTAATAATGCCTGGACGAACTGTATTCCATTGATCCTCATCCGGCACTGTCCGTCGGTCAGCAACCTGTCCGGGACCTTAAAAGACATGGGATGTTCGGCAGCACATGGCGTAATCGCAATAGACTGCCGATCTTTCCTCTGCAAAATGCAAATATAGGCCGGACTTCCAAGAATACGGATAACATCTTTTCCCACATTCATTCTCCGGCTTTCCGCCGGAATCGTCACCAGCAAATTCATAATTCGCTCAGAACTCATGTTGGCATTCCTCTCTCAGCAATCCCACCGCTCGGCTGTTCTATACTTTCAGACTGTTTTGCTAAATCCGGCAGTAATATATTTTCAGAGATTTCGCTTTCTTGGGACATCGACTCTTTTGAAAATGAATCTTCCTCCCGTACAGGCTCATCCAATACTGCTGACCCCTGATATCCAATAAAATCCTCAAACATGCTCATCTGATGGTCTGCAATGTAGTCATTATAAGATTTTCCTATGCGATTCTTATAAGTATCCGGGAAGAATTTCATCTGTTTTTTCTTCATTTCACCAGTAAGTGGGTCCTTATATTCCTGTGGCTTCGGGGTGAACATGATTGCTTCTTCCAAATCAAACAACATACAAAGACCCTGATCTGAATTAGCCACCCGTCCAAGCACTTTATAGCGGCATTCCCGATTCCAGTTCATGAGCTTAAAAATATTCTCCACAAATTCCAATGATGTAATATCCTTATTCACCCAGTTTTCGTCTTTCTGTCGTGCCCATTCAACAGACGCGCTGTCCTCTTCCGGGCACATAATCAACGCAAGCCGCTTCTTATTGGGGTGCAAAATCGGAAGGACATACTTGATTCCTTCAAAAAGCCGAATGCACGCCATATTAAATTTCATAACACCATATTTTATGCTCACTGCAGGTTTATTCAGCATGGAAAACTGGGTGCGCGGCGGAAGTTCATAGCCATCGAATTTTTCGTACTCCAGTTCTCTTTTATGTTCTTTCCGTATCTGTGCCAGTTCGCGAATCAGGGAAATTTCCCGAACGCTCAGTTCCTGCTCCCTGCTTTTTTCTTCCATTTCACAAATCCTCCTACATCGACATTAAAAGGTCATCCAGTTCACGCTGAACCTCATTTCTGCTCGGAATTGCGCCAATCATGGGATTTTCTACGACTTGACCGGATTCCATTACATCACGGACCGCAATGTTCTGAACCCACTTGCTCCGATACAATCGACATTCCAGATTCATCGAACAAGCCTCGGCCTGTTCATACTGATTTTTCCCAATCAAAATCCGGGACTCATCTAATTCAAAAATCAGAAATTTTGCATTTCCCTGACCCCGGCAGATACCACGGCACTGGTAGCGGTAATTCATTTTCCAGTTCAACGTTTGAAAGACAAGCCCAGAAAATGCTCTGGCTGAAAAAACACTATGAACGTCATTGTCATCTCTCCAGTGCATCGCTGTTGAAAAGCCGTGATTGCTCTTTCGCAAAATCACGACCTGCAGAATCGGATGATAGAGCAGTTCCACATACTCGCAGTCGTCCAACCGGCTATGGCAGGCCTTGCTGAAACGGATTCCATTTTTAGAAATTGTCATGACCGGGCTGCTCTGGTTGATAAAGCAAGTGCCTGAAACCGTCAGATAATCAGATAACAATGCCATATCCGACTTCTTTCCAGACCACATTTCCATCATATCGTTCAGTTCGACCACTTCTTCCGGCAGATAGGCATTCAGGCAAAGGCTGCGGATGCTTTCGGCATTGATTCCACTCCAGTTCGGATGGATGCCCACAAAGCCTTTCAATGCTCCCTGCCGGATTACCACAATATCCTGCACACCGCACTTTTTGCTGCTGGATGCCACAAGATGTGCAGCCCGTGCAATCTCCGGCGAAACAATCGCTTCGTGATGTTCCGGAACATAGGCAGAGCAGCGATTCCCATTATTCTTTGTGACCTTGCCCAGCTTGTAGTCCACCACGATGCTCTTCCTAGCTTCCAGATCACCCCAGCGGCGTTCATTTTTCATAATGTTTGCCACCATCACGCCGTTCCACTCCTGCCTGCCGCGCAGGGTGCTGCGCTTCTTCTGCGTCAGGATCATTGCAATCTGATCGTAGTTATAACCATAGATAAACGCCAGAAAGATAAAGCGCACCGTCTTTGCTTCTTCCGGCTCAATTACCAACTGTCCATCTTTGGTATGCCGATACCCCATCAGGTCGGCCACCGGGTACTGACCTGTCATAATACGCTGGTCATACGAAAGGATCATCCGGCGGCTCTTGTTGCCCGATTCCCAATCTGCCAGAAGTGCTTGAATGTCCAAACTATATTGGCTGCTTGGATTCAACGTGTAGATATTTTCAGTTTCAAAGTACACGCCAATGGGATGTGCCGGGTGCATGGTTTTCAATGCTGCAATCTGCGTCATACAATCCGAAAAATTCCGGGCAAACCGCGAAATGCTGGCACAGATAATCAGATCCATCTTCTGGTCTTTGGCATCTCGCATCATGCGCTTGAAGGCATCACGCTTGCGCAGCGATGTACCGGATTTTCCCTCATCGCTGTAAATATCCTGCAAATTCCAGTTTTCCGTTTCTGCAATCTTTTTGGTGTAATATAGAGTCTGGTTTTCAATGGAAGAAATCTGTTCTTCGCTGGAAGTGCTGACACGGGCATAAACGGCTACACGCTTCAGGTCGCTGTCGTAAATCGACGGTGTCGGTTTCGCCGGACGAAAGTAGTCTTTTGCCGTTTTCTGGCCCTGTTCTGCCTGCTTATGGATTCTGTCACGAATCTCTGCTTTTCGCCTTTCAGATTCCAGATGTCGGCTCTGCCAGTCTGCTTCACTCGGCAGCACGTCCACATCTTTTGCCGGGATATGTTCTACGTTCATTTCTTTTCAGCCTTTGTCATTTCATGTTCCAGTCGAATTCTCCACTCAAGATAATCTTTCCTGCGAATCGATGTATATTTTTCAGCCAAATCTTTCAGGCTCTGCCGCTGGTTATCAACGTCAAGAATGGTGTCGATTCTCTGGTCGTCATCATCCGTAACAACGTCCACTCGCATCGGCATGTCAAACAGATATTGCAGCAAAAAACAGAAATCACAGGTGTTTGCTGCAAGATAGGCCCTTGTCTGCGAGAAAATCAGATTTACGGAACCATTTTTGCAATCTTTGAGCAGATGTACCATTTCCGGGCGTTTGTAGATTTCCTTATTCCCTGTAATGTCGATGTAAATACCAACCAGCTTTTTCTCGGCATCATCCTTGAATTTTTCAGCATAGTAGGAACTGTGATAGGCCACTGCTGCATCCTTAGAGCGTTCCCACAGTTTTGCAAGTTTCACATAGCCGCCAACCTTATACCTGTGGTCCATTTACAGCACCTTCTTCCGGCTGAACACTCCAATACCATCTCCGCTTCTTCTGGTAGCAGTGGATTCCCATTTCTGTTTTTACCATCCGCGCCACACGTTTGCTGACCCCCTCGTTGTCCAGACGGCAATAAATTTCATTTGCGCTCATATCGCCTTTTTCAAGGAAATGCTTGATCCAGTAGACAGCTTTCTGCTGCTCGGTATCAAATTTTGGTTCGGTATCCGGCTGTTGTTTTTCAAAGAACTGTGGCCTGCATTCCAGCCACCGAAAGCCCTTGTCGGCAGAAATGGAAAAGCGGATGTCTTCTGCCGTAGGTGCAAGGCTGTTTTTGATTTGATGTACGATTCTTATATCAGGGTTCTCGGCATCCCGTTCAACCTGCAAAACACTACGTGCTGCTGCCACAACATCAATGCTGCCAAGGCTACGGTACAGCCCTTTGGAACCTTCTTTTTTGTTGAGATGTCCAATCAGAACGATAGCGCAGTCGTAACCAGCAGCCCACATTCCAAGGCGGCGCATGAGTTTTCGCGCTCTGCCTGCAATCTGCAAATCAGAATCACTGCCAAGATAAGCCTGAATCGGGTCAATTACAACCAATCGCGGCCGAAATTCAATGATTGCCTGACGGATGCGCTCATCGTCCAATGTAAGGCCGTTATAAACTTCTTCATTGATGAAAGCGATCTTCCCGCAGTCTGCTCCGCAGCGTTCCAGACGGGGCTTTATCGTGTCTGAAACGCCATCCTCGGAGCATTGATAAATCACCTTTTGCGGCGCACCGATCTTACAGCCATCCGGGGTCTTACCACCTGTTGAAAGTTCTGCAATCAGATTCATCATCATGGTGGATTTTCCATCGCCGGGATCACCCTGCAGCAGTGTGATTTTTCCGATTGCGATAAACGGATACCACAGCCACCGTACATCCGTTGACTGAACTTCGCTATACAGTGTCAGCAGCCGTTCCATTTCGTTTTCCCCACTTTATTTTCGCAGCTTGATTTCATGCTTTTATTATACTCTTATCAGATGATTTTTTCTGTGACCCAGCAGGTCACTTGTTCCTTAAAATGTGATCTACTAGGTCACATTTTGGCCTCAGAAGCCATCTCCGCTAGAGGGGAAAAATAAAAATTCTGACTGCCAAGCGGATTGCTCTTTTGGTTCTTCTTGATTCATTTCTCCATAAGTCAAATAATTAAAGTATTCTTATGCGGGCATTTGAAAGGAAGATTGCCATATGTCCGTAAATTGTACTGCTCTTGGAAAACGAATCAGCTTCTACCGTTCAAAATCGAATCTGTCGCAGGAAGCCCTCGCAGCAAAAGTTAGCTGTAGTCGTGAACACATTGTCCGTATCGAAAATGGAACAAAGATTCCTAGCATTTCTGTTCTTGTCGAAATTGCCAACGCCTTATCCGTTTCTACGGATGAACTTTTGCTCGATTGTCTTGAACATTCTTCTTCCTCTGCAAACTCCGAATTTCACCGCTTGCTGCTGGACTGCAATGAAACCGAACAGGCTGTCATTATCCGAGTGGCAAAAGAATTAAAGGCCACTCTTGTCAGCCTTGGAATTTAACATTTTTTCGCAATAAAAAACACAAAAAACAACGGCCCGCATAAGCTGCAGACGCACCCTCGAATCTTCCTGGGTGCTGTCTGTGGTTTATACGACCCTCCGTTTTTGATTGCTGGAACTTGGCATGTACCTTAGATCAAAAAGTCGCTATAATCATTTTTCTACATATCTGCTTAGCGTCTGGTTATCCCCCTCAACCTATAACTTTCACATTCCCGTGGAATGAAACAACCTCATAGTCGAGAAGATACAAATCCTCTCAACTATGAGGGCGTTGCTTTTATTCAAGCAGTTCCAAAGACAAGCTATCCTAGTCGGGCGTCTTATATGTACCATCCCTGCCGAAGCATTACTGCCGCCAGTTCCAGAAGTACTACCACGCTGCCGACCAGCTGCGGTATCATAAAAATCACAAATCCACCGATCAGCATTTGAAGTGCTTCCATCCCTTGCGACTGCTGCATGAGGTACGAAAGAATCGCCGTTGCCAATAGTACACTGCCCAGCAGATAGAAAAACCATGCAGAACAGTGATGCAGAAATACTACAAACCACTTTGCCAGCCATACAGCAAGGATCAGCGGCAGGGTTATCATCACTAACATCAATTTTAACAGCCATCGAATCGCTTTCATAGTGTCCTCTTTCCGACTGGTCCGTTGCCCATGTTATAACACACTCTTTGATGTTCCAACATGGGCAACCCAGTCCTATCTCAAATTCAGCCTGTATGCAGTGCCTTTACAGTATCCTGTATGCTCTGCTCGTATTTGAACCGTACCACAATGCGCCCTCCATCATGCACAAAGACATTTTCAATAAAAGCCGACACCATACCTGCAGTGAGCCTCGTACCGTGCAGGAAATTCTCTGCCTGCTCTGCCGCTGCACGCACAGTTCCCGGCACAGCACTCCGAGTGGATTCCACTCCTTTTTCCAGTTCTATTTTTTCTTCTACCTCTGAAATTCGTCTGTCACATTCCTGTTTTTTCTGCTTGTAGGTATCCAGTGGGAGTGTTCCAGCTGCATATTCTTCATACATCCGCATCTTCTCACCTTTCAGGTTTTTAAGTTCCTGCTCCATAAGAGTTTTGCGGCGGCTTGCCTTTTTGTGGGCATCTTTCAAATCCTGTTCTTCCTTTTGAATATCACCATAGAGGGCATCCAGCAGGGAGAGTTCCTTTTTCAGCACCTGAAAAACCGCATTTTCAATATCACTGACCTGAAAGACTTCGGAGGTACACTGAGTTTGCCCCACAAGTTCCAGTCCTTCTCTGCACCAGAATGTTGGAACAGCCTGTTTGAAATTGTGCGCCATCACTCGTCTGCAATTTCCGCAGCGTACTTTTCCTTTTAACGGAAAGTCCACGCCGCCCATCAGCACTTTATGGCTGTTACTCTTTATGACAAGCTGCGCTTTTTCAAATTCTTCCCGGCTAACGATTGCTTCATGGGTTCCCTCCGTAATAAACTGCTGTCCTTTGGGAACTGTTCTGACAATGCTTTTGCCGGAAATCAGTGTTTTTGTTTTGCCCAAAACCATTGCCCCGGTGTACACATACGCCGTGAGGATTTTCCAAACGCGAGAACTATCCCAAAGAATCACTGGGGCGATGGTATAGGTTGTTTCCTTGCCATACGCCTTATTTTCTTTGTTATATACGCTCGGCACAGGAACATTTTCGTCATTGAGCATCATTGCTATCTCTCTTGTACCTAACCCCAGAATCGCAAGGTCGAAAATGCGCCGCACGATTTTTGCTGCTGGTGGGTCGATAATAAATGCGCCCTTTTTGTCCGGGGCGAACTGATAGCCGAACGGTGCAGCAGATGCCGTTGTGATGCCTTTACTCCACTTGACCTGATTGGCAGTCCGCAGTTTCTTTCCTGCATCCCGGCAGTACATGGTATTTACCAGATTACTGACTACCACATCCATGCCCAGCGTTGTACCTTTATAATTATTGCTGTCATAGTTGTCATTGATGGCAATGAGCCGGACCCCCAGCAGGGGGAAAATCTGCTCCATGTATTCGCCCACACCGATATAATCACGGCCAAACCGGGAAAGGTCTTTCACGATGATGGTATCAATCTTGCCGCTGCGCACACCATCCATCATCTGCTGGAAACCCGGTCTGTCAAAATTGCTGCCTGTGTAGCCGTCATCCACAAAATCCATCACAGGCATATTTTGCAGGCTTTCTTTGCAGGAGATATACCGCAGGATCAGTTCTTTCTGGTTCTCAATGCTGTTGCTCTTATCCTTGCCATCTTTGCCCAGGTCGCCATCAGCCCTTGAAATGCGCTGATACGCTGCAATCATGTTTCTGCACTCTCCTTTCCAAGTTCTGTAAGCACATCCTGAAATCCAAAAACGATCCGAATCCGCTTGTCCGCACTCACTTCGATTTTCTGCACAAGGGATTTTACCAACTGAATGTCAAATTCAAAGTTGTCCAGATGTTCTTCCAAATGAGAAGTCATATTCAGGTATTCTTCGATTTGCTGTTCTACCTGAACTTTTTTGTTTTCCGCTTCCTGCAGCGCGGCTCGCAGGCCATCGTATTGTCTGGAGTAATCTTCCCGAATCAGTTGGTAATCTTCGGAATCCACCACACCAGCCACATAGTCCGCATAAAGCTGTTCCCGCTTCTTGGCCATCTGGCTGACTTTATCGGTCAGGCTCATAATTTCACCCTTCGCCCGGTAGACGGGATTCTGCACATCCTCGATCTTCTGCAATTCTTCCAGCACCTTCCGTTTATCGCTCAGCTGGACAATGAACAAATGCAGCTGATCCATTATCAGGGCTTTCAGCAGTTTTTCCGGAATCTGGTGGCCGATGCACTTATCGTCAGCCTGTCTTGCCTTGCAGATGTAATAGCAGACCTTTTTACTTTCTTCCGCTCCATGCGGCAGTCGTTCAAACTCCATCGGTCTGCCGCAGTCTGCGCAAAACACCATTCCTGCGAGGTCATTCTGGTATTCTGCCCGAATCTGCTCCGACTTTGCTCTTACGGTATTGAATACTGCTCGATTCCTGTTCAAGATTTTTTGCACCTTTTCAAAATCATCCCTTGCGATAATGGCCGGATGTGTGTTCTTTGCCACATACCACTGTTCTTTCGGAAGGTCGTGCTTGTCCTGTCCTGCGAATAACTTCTGTGTACTTTTGTTGTTGATGGTATCGCCCACATAGGTTTGATTTTCCAGAATGTGCCGGATTGTGGTTACGCCCCACTTTTTATAGGTAAGAACTTCTTTCCCCTCAACCATTTTTCTATGCCACTCCCGTGGAGTCGGAACCTGCAGCAATGTCATTCGTCGAGCAATTTCAAAAATAGGTACACCCATCAGTTCCCACTGGAAAATCAACTGCACATAAAATGCAGCTTCCGGGTCAATTTCATTACGCTTTGTCACAGGGTTCCGAATATAGCCATACGGGGCATCGTTTCCGACTGCATAGCCTGCTTCTTTCTTGCGCTGCAAAGAAGTCCATATCTTTTTGGATATGTCTTTCGCGTACATTGCGTTGACCATATTCCGAATCGGGAGAGCCAGACTTTCCATGTCCTCTTTGCGCGTACTGTCAAAATTATCTGTAACAGCAATCAATCGAACACCCAAAAACGGAAACACCGTTTCGATATAGTACCCTGCTTCCAGATAGTTGCGACCAAAGCGCGAGAGGTCTTTCACCACAATGCACTTGATTTTCTTCTGCCGCACATCGTTCATCAGGCGGGTAAATGCAGGCCGCTTAAAATTCGTTCCCGTAAAACCATTGTCGAAGTAGGTGTCCAGATAACTCAGTTCACTGCTGCGATTGATATAATCCTGCACCAGCGCGATCTGCGTTTCCATGCTTTCTTCTTTTTCTTCATCCTCAACAGAAAGCCGCCCATAGATTGCTGCTGGTATTTTTGCTTCTTCCAGCTCCGGTAGCAGCACGGAAGCTGCCGCCTGTTCCGGCTGCGGGAGATTCTTTCTACTCTTTCGTGCCATCGTCTGTTTCCTCCATCTCTATCCGACCAAGCATCTGCTTCCATTCATACGTTTTCATTGTCAAGCCGATTTCTGCCTGTCCATCGCCCAGTAATGTAACCGTGACCTGCTCGATATACTTTTTTACAAAGTTGCGGTCAAGTTCCTCCGGGGTCTTATACTGTGCCATCTGCTGAATCCATGGATTGCGCAGGCTCAATGCCCGTTCCCATACCAGCGTATCCTCCATAATTGCTGTAAGCTGTTCATTCAATTTCCGATGCGCTTCTTCATAGTCCATCAGTTCCGCATGGTACTGTTCTTCGGTGATTTCATTTGCCATATAACTTTCATACAGCGGCACACGGCGAAACTGTTCCATATTCAGTTCGGCCAGAACGGACTTCATCTGCACCGACTTTTCAGCTCGGACTACCTCGATTGCTTTCCTGCCTGCTCCCTGCTGAATCGCTGCAGTCAGCTTTTCTTCTTCCAGATGTTCCAGTTCCAGAGCATCCATCACATTTTTATAAATGGTAGCTGCCGGAACTTTCAGATTCTTTCCGTTTTCCTTGTGTGCGCGGCAGTAACGGCAATAGAAAAGTTCTTCCCCTGTTTTCTTATCCTTATGCCAGCAGAGTGCGCGTCCACAGGTGCAGACAATGTGCTTTGCCAGCGGATTCGGCTTTTTGTAGCTTTTTCTAGTGGAGATTTTGTTTTCGTCCTCGCGCATATTGCACGGAAACGCATGAAACTGTTCTTTGGTTATATATGGTTCGTGGCAGTTTTCCGCAATGATCTGGCGGCTTCCATTTGCCGCCGCACCCGTATAAGTCGGGTTTCGGAATAAGCACCTCAACATATCCGTTGTCCACTGGTCTGGTTCTGCATCATAAGGCTTTCCCAAAATTCTCTTTTTGTGTCTCATTGGAGGTTCAACACCCTGCTCATTTAACCACTTTGCAATGTCACGCATTTTCTGACCGGACGCATATCTGGAAAAAGCCTCGCTTAAATAAGGAGCAACTTCTTCATCCTTTATCATGTTGCTTTCGCCATTCCTGCGTATATAGCCAAATGGAACAGAGCTTGTCAACCGGAATCCTGCGCCTTGTTTCCTTCTCCACGCAAACATGATTTCTGCGTGCATCTCACAGCGTTTTGCTTCAAAATAGTCCTCGACTTCTTTTCGGCTGGCTGTTCTGGTGTCCAAACCCTCATCCAGCACGATCAGGTCGATGCCCGTCGCATAGAGCGTTTCCTTGATTGCCTGTCGTGCCGCCGGGAAATCCGGCCCGCAGTAGTACATGGATGCCACAATAATGCAATCAAATTTTCGCTCTACGCCATCATCGGTCATTTGGTCAAACGCGGTGCGCGCCTTTTCATCGTTCCTGCGGTCAGAATACTTTTTCAGCAAATCCAGTTCTTTATGTTCCGCCAGATATGTCGCAATACGCTGATTCTGCTCGGCAATCGCCAGTTCACCTTGATGGTTCTTCCATGGAAGCGTCCGGGTATAGCTTACACACTTCATACTGCATTCCCTTCCGTTTCTGCCTGCGGAACACTACTGCAATATTCCAGCACATTGCGAATTTCCTGATCGAAGCGGTACTGGATATGAATGTGTTCCTTATCATAGACGGTGATGCTCTCTACCAGTTCCACCAGAACGCGGCGGTTCAGACTCGTCAGGTTTTGGTAGGACTTGAAATCTTCGATCCACGGCAGATGTTCCACATCCAGATTGTTCAGACAATCCCTCTGGCGGTTCATTTCTGCTTTGGCCCTACGGATAGTTTCAACCTTTTCATTAAAGGAATGGCTGAACTCTTTGTACTCCTCCTGGCTGACGATGCCATTGCTCATATCCTCATAAAGCTGGCGGCGCAAGGTCTGATATTTTTGTTCTTCCTGCTCCAGCATTTTCAGATGCTCTTCCACAGATTTCAGTCTGCGTTCATTCTTGGGAATCTCATTGATTTCATCCAGACGATGTTCCAGTCCACTGATCTGCTGGATTTTTCCCTGCAATGCGGCCAGCACCACCTCTTCCAACTTACTTTCGCTGATAAGATGCGAGGAACAGCCCAGGCCGTTGTGGTTTGTGACGCAGTGCAGATAAATATATTTCTTTCCGTTTTTTGATACGGTACGCCGCACCATGTTCTGTCCACAGCCGCCGCAGCGAACGATGCCCGAAAATAGATTTACAGTCTGCTGGCCTTTCGATGCGCAGGTGTCCAGCTTCAAAACTTCCTGCACCGTATCGAACAGCTTTTGCGGAATGATTGCTTCGTGCATATTGGGAACTCTGATCCAGCCGGATTCTTCCACATCCCGAATCTTCTTGATTTTGTAATTGATTTTCTGCCGTCGGCCCTGCACCATCGTCCCTGTGTAGACTTCATTTTTCAGAATCCGAAGCACCTGAATCGCCTGCCACTTTGCATGAGTGCCAGCTTTGAACCCACTATGGTAATTCAAACCGCACAGCCGTTTGTACTCGCTGGGGGCCAGCACATTCTCGCTGTTCAGCTGTTCGGCAATCGCCTGTGCGCTCATACCTTCCAGTTTTCTGCGGTAGATAGAACGGACAATATCTGCTGCATACTCGTCTACCACCAGACGGTTTTTGTTCCGTTCATCTTTGCAGTAGCCGTAGATTGCATAGCCACCGATGAACTCTCCTTTGCGCCGTTTCATGTCCAACTGGCTGCGCACCTTGATAGAAATATCCCGGCAGTAGGAATCGTTCAGAAGATTCTTGAACGGAACTACTATACTGTCCGAATCACTGCTCTCGGAATTTGCATTGTCATAGTTGTCATTGATAGCGATGAAGCGAATCCCCATCATCGGGAAAATCTGTTCCAGATACTTTCCCATCTCGATGTAATTACGGCCAAGTCGGGATAAGTCCTTGACGATGATGCAGTTGATTTTGCCAGATTTAATATCCTCCATCATCCGCTTAAAGCCCGGACGTTTAAAGTTGGTTCCTGTGTAGCCATCATCAGCGTACTCTTCGACCAAATGCAGTCCTGGCCGTTCTGCAGCAAAATCTCGAATCAGTTCTCTCTGATTGCCGATGCTGTTGCTCTCAGCCTTGTCGCCATCCTCGATGGACAATCTCAGATAGGCCGCTGCCCGTATGTCTTTATTCTTTTCCTTGTAAAAAAACAAAGCCATTAAACCTCCCGTCTCCACGCATATTGCATGGTAAAATCCAGAAAGTTAATGGCTTTTGATTGCACTATTCACTTAACCCGTCTGTATTTTACCAAGCTGCCGCACAAAAATCAAGCTGCTGCGCACATTTTTCAGAATTTCAAAAATTGTTCTTGTTCAGTGCTTTCCCATGCTCTGCAACAGACAATCCCACAGTTCGCTGCCTTCTGACCGAAACGATTCATATACGGTAATGCCCTTGATGACGGCTTTTCTGTGATGCTTAGGCTCCGTATGCTCCTGCTTGGGCTTTTCGTCAAATCGTTCTTTCTGCTTCATGGAAATCAATCCCCCTTTAC
>ERZ1026854.1487-NODE-1487-length-14697-cov-3.804125_pt1 | contig 14697 bp, 15 predicted proteins | sample MGYA00380157_ERZ1026854 | MGnify/ENA primary metagenome ERZ1026854 (study PRJEB33269, sample SAMEA4719793) | human gut metagenome | biome: human-associated habitat; feature: organic feature; material: feces | place: Cameroon | collected 2013-10 ...
GATTCCCCAATGCCTCCTGAATCAGCTTCTCCGAAATACTGTCCAGTGCGGAGGTTGCCTCATCCAGCACGATCACCTTCGGATTGCGGATCAGCGCCCTTGCTATGGAGATGCGCTGCCTCTGTCCGCCCGAGAGCATGCCCCCGTGCTCTCCCACGAAAGTGTCAAGCCCATCCGGAAGGCTCTCGATCAGATCCTTTAAGTTTGCCGCCTCCACCACCCGGGCCAGCTCCTCCTCAGACACATTCTCACATCCGTATATGATATTTTCCCTTATGGTTCCCGAAAAGAGTATGGAGGTCTGCGGAACCACCGCCAGATGCTTGCGGTAGGATCTTAAGTCAATGTCTCTCATATCCTTCCCATCAATAAGGAGCTTACCCTCCTCCGCTAAATGAAAACCGATCACCAGATTCAGGATGGTGGATTTCCCGGCTCCGGACTCTCCCACCAGCGCTATGGTTTCTCCCTGCTTCACATGCAGGTTCAAATGGTTCAGAACATTATGTTCACTGTTCTGGTAATGGAAGGAAACATCTTCAAAGTCAAAGACGCCCTTCACCTCTTCCAGTTTTTCCTTCCCTTCATTCTGCTCCACATCCTCAGAGAGTAAAACCTCACCGATGGAGTTGACGGATTCGATTCCCTTTGTGATGGTGGGCAGCAGGGTCACAATTGCGGACACCTGATTCACCACCGTGGCGAAATAGCTCTGGTAAAGAGTGATATCTCCTGCGAGAATCCGACCCTTGAGGGCGAGATACCCGGTAAACGCCAGACAGACCACCTGAAAGATCTGGAATATCGCCCATCCAACGGAGCCAAACAACGCCTGCACCAGATCCAGCTTATAGCCCTTCTCCGCCACGGTAAAAAGCTGTCCGCTCATCTTCTGCACTTCTTCGTCCTCCAGGGCGTGCGCTCTGGTGACGGGAACCAGCTCCACCATCTCCATGACCCTGGCGGAGGTTTCTTCCATCTCTTTTCTGAACTCATTGTTGCGCCGCTTCATGGCAGTTCGGAACGTAACCATGGTGATTGCCGCAACCGGCGCCGTAAGCAGAAAGAACACGAACACAATCTTGCTTTTCGATGCCGTGACGACCAGCGCAACGCCGATGTTCAGCACAATGTTCAAAATGCTTAAGAACATCTGGGTGGAGAGCGTTTCCACCGCCTCCACATCCCGCATGATCTTGGATTGGAGCCGCCCGGACTGGGTGGCGACATGGTAGGAAATGGAAAGCTGCTGCAGCTTACGGATCAGGGCCTTCCGCAGCCCTGTTTCCGCGTAGCGGGTCGCAAGACTTTTATAGGAGGTGTAAAGGTAGTTCATGGGAATGTTTAAGACGATCAACCCCGCCTCCAGACAGGCATAGATCACAATGTTGCGAACCGTATTCACATTGTGTGAGGTTACGTCGTTTATGATATTTGCGGTAATAATAGGGAGCACCCAGACGCAGGCGTGTTTGATGAAAAAGCAGATCACTGCCATCACAAACTTATAGTAGTTTCCCTTATACAGGGAAATCAACACTGCGATCGGATGCCCCTTATGTTTACGGTAGCTTTCGATAAACCACTTTTCTGTATCAACTGCTTTTCTGGGCGATGTCTTTGTAATAAAGTCTTTCATAATGGTTCCACTCCTTTAGCATCCTTACTGTAACACAGATGATAGTGCAATACTACAGTGGATTTGAGTGTTTTTCGCCAGAAACGCTGTTTTTTTGTCTGATTAGTTGTTGATCAGCTTGTCCTCTTCGTTGTTCCAGCTATAAAGCTTACGAACTTCCTCGCCCACCTTCTCTGCGGGATGCTCGCTTGCAAGCTTTCTCATAGCCTTGAAGTGAACCTGCTTGCCTGCCGGAGACATATCCAGAAGGAATTCTTTTGCGAAAGAACCGTCCTGAATGTCCTTCAGAATCTTCTTCATGGTCTTCTTGGTCTCCTCGGTAATGATCTTGGGGCCGGTAATGTAGTCACCGTACTCTGCGGTGTTGGAGATGGAATATCTCATGCCTGCAAAACCGCTCTGATAGATCAGATCCACGATCAGCTTCATCTCATGGATACACTCAAAGTATGCATTTCTGGGATCATAGCCTGCCTCAACCAGCGTCTCAAAGCCGGCCTGCATCAGGGCGCACACACCACCGCAGAGGACAGCCTGCTCGCCGAACAGATCGGTCTCGGTCTCGGTTCTGAAGGTGGTCTCCAGAACACCTGCTCTCGCGCCGCCGATTCCCAATGCGTAAGCAAGCGCCAGATCCTGTGCCTTGCCGGTCGCATCCTGCTCCACAGCTATCAGACAGGGAACGCCCTTGCCTGCCTGATACTCGCTTCTTACGGTATGTCCGGGACCCTTCGGTGCGATCATGGTAACATCCACATTCTTGGGCGGAACGATACAGCCGAAATGAATGTTAAAGCCATGTGCGAACATCAGCATGTTGCCTGCCTCCAGATTGGGCTCGATGTCATTCTTGTATAGATCAGCCTGTTTCTCATCATTGATCAAAATCATAATGATGTCAGCTCTCTTTGCAGCCTCAGCCGCAGTATATACTTCAAATCCCTGTGCCTCAGCCTTTTCCCATGACTTGGAACCCTTGTAAAGACCGATGATCACATGGCAACCGGAATCCTTCAAGTTGAGCGCATGAGCATGTCCCTGGCTGCCGTAGCCGATGATTGCAATGGTCTTACCCTCTAACAGTGCAAGATTGCAGTCTTCCTGATAAAAAATTTTTGCCATTTTCTTTTTCCTCCATTAGAAATAATCTATAACTATTTTTATAGCTATTCAATGTATGTAACGTTTTCCGTACCGCGGCAGAGCCCCGCGATTCCGGTTCTGGCAAGCTCCAGAATTTCATAGCCCTCCAGAAGGTTGATGAAAGCCTCTATTTTTGCCTGATTTCCCGTCATTTCCACAATCAGGCTCTCCGGCGCAACATCGATGATCTTCGCACGGAAAATGTCCGCGAGCGCGATCACGCCCTGTCTTTCCTGCGCCTTGGCGCGCACCTTGATCAGTGCAAGCTCCCGGTAAACGCTCTCATCCGGCTTCAATCCCTTGATGTCCCGGATATCCACAAGCTTTGCCACCTGCTTTTCAATCTGCTCCAGAATCTGATCGTCGCCGTTTGTCACAATCGTGATCCGGGTAAAACGGGGATCCGCGGTCACGCCTGCTGTAATGCTTTCGATATTGTAACCCCGTCGGGAGAACAGACCGGAAATCCGGCTTAGTACACCGGAGGTGTTATCTACTAAAAGCTGAAATACCTTCTTCTGCAATGTTTCCTTCTTTCCGCTGCACCCGGCAGCCACGTTCTTTTTCCTATCATAGCAACACTTTTTTTCCTTGTCAACGTATGACCGTCAGGAATGACTGCCATAAATGCAGGCTATCAGTTGTCGGTCTCCGCGCACTTCGGAAGTGCCAGTGTTCCGGTTCTTGCCACCTCCACAATGCTGACTGACGCCAGCATCTGCAAAAACAGCTTCGTGTGCTCCGGCACATCACACACCTGAATCATCATCTGGTTTTTCGACATATCGGCGATCTCCGCCTTCATCATATCGCAGATTTCCAGAATATCCCTGCGGTTGTTTCTGTTGTATTTGACCTTGACAAGCATGAGCTCCCGGCTGATGCTCTTCTCTTCCCCGAAGGTCTTTACCTTGATCACATCCAGCTTCTTGTTGAGCTGCTTTTCGATCTGCTCCAGGGTACGCTCGTTGCCGCTTGATACGATCGTCATGCAGGAAACCGCCGGATCGTCCGTCTCCCCCACGGCAAGGCTGTCAATATTGAAGCATCTCCTCGAGAACAGTCCCGCCACCTTGCTTAACACACCGGAGCGGTTTTCTACTAATACCGAATATATTTTTTTCATCCGCTTATCCTTTCCGCCCCATCCTGTTATTTGACCAGATCCATCGGATCGATCAGGCACTCAAGGAGCATGGTCTCATCCTTCTGCAGGAAGGCATCGAGGGTCTGCTCCATATTTTCCATGTTTTTTAGTCTGAGGAACGGGATCTCATACGCTGCCGCCAGCTTTTCAAGATCCGGGCTTCCGGACAGATCCACCACGGAATAGTGATCCTTGTAGGTATAATGCTGGTATTCCCGCACCATGCCGAGATAATTGTTTTTGAGCACAATGATCTTGACCGGAATCTCCGACTGTCTGATGGTGGCAAGCTCCATCATGGACATCTGGAAGGAACCGTCCCCGCATACGGCGATCACCTGTCTGGCGGGACACGCCAACTTTGCGCCCATGGCTGCCGGGATGGAATAGCCCATGGTTCCCATGCCGCCCGAGGTCAGGAATTTACCGTTCTTCACGATATGGTAGCCACAGGACCAGATCTGGTTCTGTCCCACATCCGCCACATAGACGCCGTCATCCGCCATTCTTTCGGAGAGCCTTGTGATGAAGGCTGCGGGATCCACATAGTCGGGATTGACCGTCCGCTGCTTCTCCATGGTCCTGCGGTAACCGTCAAGCGTGCCGATCCAGTCCTCATGCTCGCAGGAAAACTCCTGATTTTCCAGATCTTCAAAAATATGGGCTGCATCTCCCACAAGGGGGATGGTTGGACCGACATTCTTTCCGATCTCGGCAGGATCCACATCGATATGTACCAATACTTTATTCTGGGTAATCAGATCCGGCTGGCTCACAGCCCTGTCCGCCACCCTTGCGCCCACCATGATCAGAAGATCCGACTCATTCATGGCGCGGTTGGCGTACGCCTTGCCGTTGTTGCCCACCATGCCGTAATAGAGGGGATGCTTCGTCGGCATGACACCGATTCCCATCATGGTGGATACCACGGGGATCCTGTGCTTTTCGGCAAACGCCCGCAGCCCGCTCTGGGCATCGCTGAGCAGCACGCCGCCTCCCGCACAGATGATGGGACGCTTTGCGCGCTCTAACTCCTTGACCACCTTCTTGATCTGGACAATATGTCCCTTTACGGTGGGCTTGTAGGTGCGCAGGCTGACCTCCTCCGGATAGTGGAAACGGGAGATCTGGGCGTTCTGGATATCAATGGGAATATCGATGAGCACAGGCCCCTTCCTCCCCGAATTTGCAATATAAAAGGCTTCCTTGAACACACGGGGAATGTCCTGCACATTCTTCACCAGATAGCTGTACTTGACAAAGGACTCCACCGCGCCCGTGATGTCCGCCTCCTGAAACACATCGCTTCCCAAAAGTTCGCTGCTTACCTGTCCCGTAATGCAGATCATGGGAATGCTGTCGGCAAAGGCGGTTGCAATGCCGGTAATCACGTTGGTTGCACCCGGACCGGAGGTCACTGCGCAGACGCCCGGTCTGCCTGTCATTCTCGCCATACCGCTGGCGGCATGGGCCGCATTCTGTTCCGTGCGGATCAGTACCGTACGGATGTCCGACTGTAAAATACTATTGTAAAAAGGGCAGATGGCAACTCCCGGATAGCCGAAGACCACCTCCACGCCTTCCGCTTCCAGACATTTGATGATAGCGTCCGCTCCGATCATGTTTTCCTCCGTTCCAAAGCTCATTCACTTTGTCTGTTTTGTATACGCTTCCTAATTTTAGCACAGTGAAGTAGTAAAATCAACTGATTCCTTTTCCTCCAAGGCCCAGCAGCCTGCCCGCCACCTTCACTGCCTCCGCTGCGTCCTTGGAGTAGCCGTCCGCACCGATCTCGTCCGCATACTCTTTCGTTATGACCGCTCCGCCCACCATGATCTTCGCCGTGACGCCCTGCTCTCTTGCGTAGGCGATCACCGCCTCCATCTGTTTCATGGTGGTGGTCATAAGCGCCGACAGCGCTATGATGGCGGCATGATGCTTCTTCGCTTCCGCAATGATGGTTTCCTTGGGAACATCCTTTCCAAGATCGATTACCCGGAAGCCGTAGTTCTTCAGCATCAGCGCCACCAGATTCTTACCGATGTCGTGGATATCCCCCTCCACCGTGGCAATGATCACAACGGGCATATCTTCGCTTTCCCTCTCCGACAGCATCAGCGGTTCCAGAATTTCTATGGAGCGTTTCATGGATTCTGCGCCCGCAATCAGCTGGGGCAGAAAATATTTTCCGCTGTCAAAATAATCTCCCACCGTGTTGATGGCGGGCAGAAGCACCTGATCCAGAAGCTCCTTCGGGGCATGTCCGGCATCCAGCGCCTCCTTTGTAATGCGGACAATGCCGTCCCTGTTTCCTTTCAGCACGGCGTCCCGCAGTTTCTGCATTGCAGGATCCAGACCGGTATCGGCGTCCTGCTTTGCACGATCGCCCGGGACAGCGTTTCCTGATGCGTTGTTTTCTGCGGCGTCCCGGTTAAGGGCAGCCCTTTGCACAAGCGCGCGCTCCTTCTCCTCCCTGCGCTCCTTCACCGTTCCGGCGTAGGAAATATACTGCATGTCCGCGCCATCCTTATTCAATAAAAGATCGGAGGCAAAGGCGCATGCCATCAGCATCTCCTGAGATGGATTGGCGATCGCCATGGTAAGCCCCTCCCTGATTGCCATGGTGAGAAACGCCGTATTGACATAGCTGCGCTCCGGCATGCCGAAGGAGATATTGGACAATCCGCAGATTGTGGCGTAGCCGTTCTCCTTGCAGTAGCGGATGGTTTCCAGTGTCTCCAGCGCAGCCGCCTTGTTGGCGCCCACTGTATTCACAAGACCGTCCACCACGATATCCTCCTTGCGCATTCCAAGGGAATAGGCGCGCTCTGCAATGGCGGAAATGATCTGCTTCTTTTCCTCCAGACTGCCCGGCAGACCCGAGTCCGACAAGGGCAGCAAAATAAACATGGCGCCGTATTTTTTTACAATAGGGAGCAGCTTCTCAAATTTTTCCTTCTCGTAGGAAACGGAGTTGACCAGCGCCCGCCCGGGATATCGCCGCAGGGCGGCCTCCAGCACGCTGATATGGCTGGAGTCCAGCGACAGGGGCAGTCCGGTCACAGTGCTGACCTCCTCTATGGCAGTTAACATCAGTGACTTTTCATCCACGCCGCCCATTCCCATGTTGACGTCAAGCACCCTTGCGCCGTTTGCCTCCTGCTCCTCGGCAAAGGTCTTTACCAGCTCCATGGAGCCTTCCTTCAATTCCGCCTGCAGTTTCTTCTTGCCGGTGGGATTGATCCTTTCCCCTACCGAAAAAAAGCCGTCATCCAGGGAGAATGCCCACGTTTTTCGCTCCGAGGTAAGATAACGGATGCCTTCCTGGACATTTCTCGCTGCCTTTTTTGTCCCTGCCATCTGCCTCAACCGGCTGATGTAGGCAGGATCCGTGCCGCAGCAGCCGCCCAGAAGGGATGCCCCCGCGTCCCGTAAAAGCAGCATCTCCTGCGCAAATTCCTCCGGTTCCATGTCGTAGGCGGTGTTTCCCTCCCCGTCCACATAGGGCAGTCCTGCATTGGGCTTTGCGATGATGGGAATCTCCACCGCTTCCGCCATGGTGCGGACAAGCTCCGCCATGGCTGCAGGTCCCGTGGAGCAGTTCACGCCCACCGCATCCGCTCCAAGAGAGTCAAGCACCACTGCCGCGGTCAGGGCATCCGTGCCGTACAGGGTTCGCTGATCCTTTTCAAAGGTCAGGGTGACCATGATGGGCAGCTCACTTGTCTCCTTTGCCGCAATCAGCGCAGCGCGGCACTCCTGAAGACTCATCATGGTCTCCACGGCCAAAAGATCCGCTCCCGCCTCCTCAAGTGCCCTGATCTGTTCCTTGTAGACCTCTACCAGCTCTTCAAAATCCATATTTCCTATGGGCGAAAGCTGTTTTCCCGTCATGGTGATATCGCCCGCCACAAGGGCTTTTCCCGCCGCAGCTTTCTTGGAAAGTGCCACCAGCCGCTTCGTCATGGACATCAGCTCGTCCTGCAACCCGTATTCCGCCAGTTTGATCCTGTTTGCCGTAAACGTAGGTGCGTACAGAATGTCGCTGCCTGCCTGCACATATTCCGTCTGCAGCTTCAAAAAGATATCTTCATGCTCCAGAATCCATTTTTCCGGGCAGACACCCGCCGGCATGCCTGCCTTCATCAGGTTGGAACCGGTGGCGCCGTCAAGATAAATAATTCTGTCTGAAACCAAGTTTTTAAACTCTGATCTGTTCATGGAAAAAAGCTCCTTTTGTGTTTGGGGATTTGTTTTTCCCATATTAGCACGAATCCTGCAAATGCGCAAATGCCTGTTCTCTTTTTCCGCGGTTGATTTCACAGCCGATCTGTGTTAAATTAGATATGTTCGATAAAAATCAGCATTGGAGGGTTACAATTTGAAAAAAAGATTTCTGCTGCTGTTTGCGGTGCTGGTGATTGCCATCTCTGCCACAGGCTGCGGCGAGGATCCCAAGCTGGCAAAATTCCGCAACGACATGGACTCCTTCTGTCAGGATATTTCGGAGATTGATACCAACATCAACAACATCGATGCTTCCTCCGAATCCGCGAGGGATGAGCTTTTAGGATATCTGGATCAGTTGGATCAATCCTTCAAGGTTCTGGCTGATATGTCCGTGCCCGAAGAATTTTCCTACATTGAGGAGCTTGCCGACGAAGCGAGCAGCTATATGACCACGGCCGTAGCCTCCTACCATGAGGCATACAGCAACAACTCCTACAACGAATATACCGCAGAATATGCAAGGGAAAATTATGAACGTGCATGCAAGCGCGTGACCGTCATGATCAAACTCCTTCATGGAGAGAATATTTCCGATGCGGATGTAACCGTTGAGGAAGTAACCGAGTAAAACAAAATGAATGAGGTTCCGCAGTCTGCGAAACCTCATTTTTTATGCTGTGCTCCGTTCTACCGGATCAGTTCATCCAGCGATCCGAAGCGGTATCCCATCTCCTCCCATTTTGTCAGAAGCTCATCAAGAATCTCCCCGTTTGTCTGGGAAGTACTGTGCAGCAGCACAATGGCGCCGGGATGAATCCGCCCCGTCAGCTTTTGGAACGCCTCCTCATGGGAGGGCTGCTTATCCTGATACCAGTCCACATAGGCAAGGCTCCAGAAAAAGGTATGGTATCCCAGTTCCTTCGCCATCTGCAAATTCTGTGTGCTGTATTTTCCCTGCGGCGGCCTGTAATATTTGGAAATCTCGGTGCCCGTGATCTCCTGAAACAGACTTTCCACATCCTCAATCTCCTTTTTGAAGGAAGAAAGATCCGAAATCTTTGACATATCAGGGTGGTGATAAGTATGATTTCCCACCGTATGTCCGTCGTCCACCATGCGTTTTACCAGCTCCGGCGCCGTCTCCAAAAAATGTCCCACCACGAAAAAGGTTGCCGGAACATTATGCTTTTTCAGGGCATCCAGAATGGGCTCCGTATTTCCGTTCTCATATCCGCAGTCAAAGGTCAGATAGATAACCTTTTCTTCCCCCTCACCCACATAGAACGCATCATACTCCGCCAGAGCATCCGACGAGACATTGCCGCTCGGCTTCGTTCCCTCCTGTCCAAAGCCAAGCCCCCAGTTTTCTGCTTCCTCCACCCTGCCGGAGGCCGTCTCTATGTACGAGACCATTTTCCCCGCCGCTCTTCCCACAAAAAACATGGAGAAAAGAAAGGCGACCGTCAGAATTTTTTTCATAAAAAGACCCCTTAATATACCGTTAATCCAGTATATTAAGGGGCTTTCACATTCATGCTTTCAAATCACTATACGACGGGGGTAACAGCCTTATTTACAGTGTCCTGCATCAGGCAGTAGCTCACGATACCAAGACCGAAGATTGTAAGTACAAGGTAAAGAATATTGGAGCTGCCGTTCTGACCCTTGATACGGTCGCAGCGCTCACCCATCTTATACATCCAATAAAGTCCATAGATGCCGCAGGTAATCAGGGACAGCAGGAATACCATACCGCCGGATGTAGCCGCAGGCTCTCCTGCAAGGGTATTTACCTCGTTGTTGATGCTGATCATCCAGTAGATACCGTAAAGGCCGCAGGTGACGATGGTAAGCACCACTGCGAGAACGATATTCCTGGGAGCGACAGTCGGCGCATAGCCTGCATTTACGTTTACGTTAACCGTCTGCTGGTAAGGCTGCTGCTGATATGTCGTCTGCTGATACTGTGTCTGCTGCTGATACTGCTGATCCGGCTGAGGGTTTGAGTAGCCGAGACTGGTTCCGCACTGAGGGCAGAAGGTAACGGTATCTTCAGCCTGTGCACCGCAATTAGGACAAGTTTTCATCTATTTGATTCCTCCTAAAAGTATAAATTTTTTATAAAGTCAGTTTATAATATCTCTGACCTTCTGTCAATATCCTTTAAAAAACTATGTGAGAACAAATATAAATATGCTATAATGGCACATGAACCTGACAATCCACATCATGGAGGCGGCTATGTATAAATGTCCTTTTGATTTTCTGTGGGGCGTATCCTGCCCCGGCTGCGGCATGACCCGCGCCTTTCTCGCTCTGCTTTTACAGCGCGACATCCGTGCTGCCTTCTACTACCATCCCCTGTTTCCCGCAGTCATCATCGCCGCTGTGCTGTTGGCGGTTCATTTTACCGGACTGCACCGTTTCGGCAGGAAGGCAAAAAATATTCTGCTCTCTGTGTTTTGTGTGCTGTTTATGATTGTCTATGTACTCAGACTGATCTTCTGCCCGGAGCTGATCTCAATCCATCCCAGCCGCGGCCTCATATTTCGTCTTCTGTCCCGTCTGTCATAATGCAATCACTTTTCCTACAGACAACTGCTCTACCCGTTCGCCCAGCGCCTCTTTCAAAAGTTTGTAAGCTCTCTTTCCGGTACAGTGTCCCGTGCAGACCCTGTTGATCCCCGTATTCTTTACGCGCTCGGCAAATGCATTTACCTCTGCCTCCGACTTGTTGAAGAGATGGAAGCCGCCGATGATCGCCTCCACATGCTTGTCGGGAAACGTTGCCGCAACCTCCTCTATGATATTGTCCGCCCCTCCGTGGGAGCAGCTGTTGAAAATAACCAGTCCTTTTTCCGTATCGATGACAAGACTCTGCTCATGGGAAAAATCATCCGGCAGGAAGCGCATGCCCGATCTGCGGTACATATGCTCTCTGACGCCAACCTTTTCAAGCCCCGGTGTCTTGTGCGGAATCAGCCAGATTCCCTCTGCAATCCGGTAATCCCCGGTTACCGTAACGATACGGTCTGCATATTTTTTTGTGATTCCCTTGGGAATGCCGATATATTTTTTGAAAATAGAAAACTTCGCATAACAGTTTTCCGCAGTAGTCTCCCGAAAGCAGAAGGGCGCGCTGTCATTTTGTTCAAAAAAGGTTTTCATCCCGTAAGAATGATCATAATGGGCATGGGACAGGACGGCACAATCCGCATCTTTGAGGGAAATCCCCAGTTTTTCCGCGTTTTCCGCAAACAGACCGGAGGCTCCCGCATCCAGCAGAAGCTTTTTGCCGTGTGCCTCAATCCAGATACTGAGACCCCACTCTCCCGCAAGGTTTTCCGTACCGATATTATCCGCTAAAATCGTCGCTCTCATCCTGATTCCTCCGTTTCTCGGGCTCTGTGTGCCCTCCTATGCCATATAACCATATTTTTTCCGTTTTGCCAAGAGGAAAGCAATGCTTACAAACAAGGACAGAATCTCCGCAAACATCGCAGCATGCCAGATGCCGCAGGCTCTTTTTTAAGAGTCCGCGCAGTTTGAAATAAACAATCCGTCAACCACCCCGTAGATGGATGTAAAGATCATCATCAGGATCTCGGGCAGTGTGAACCTGCCCGGAGGGCTTTTTGTTTTCCTGTTTTATGCCTGCGGCTTGCTGAAATCGAAGGTGCTTCCGTCAATCTTTACCGCCTTGCGCTCCTCGGTTGTCGCCTCCAACAACGGCAGCTTACCAAAGCCGAACATTCCCGCTACAAGGGACTTGGGGAACAGCATAATTGCTGTGTTGTACTTGGTCACGGTATCGTTGTAGAACTGACGCGCCTTTACAACCTTGTCCTCCGTGTCCGAAAGCTCTGTCTGAAGCCGCAGGAAGTTTGCGTCCGCCTTCAGCTCGGGATAGCGCTCTCCGATGGCAAGAATCCCTGAAACCGCCTTTCCAAGCGCCTCGCCTGCCTGATAGGACTCCACAGGGGAGGTTGCCGCCAACACCTTGCTGCGCAGCTCGGTAACCTGTGTCAGTGTCTCCTTCTCATAGCTTGCATACCCTTTTGTGGTCTCGATCAAATTCGGAATCAGATCCGCACGGCGCTTCAACTGCACCTCGATCTGTGCGCCCTGATTCTCCACGCGGTTTTTCAGTACAACCAGTCCGTTATAGGTTTTCACCAATGCAATAACCAATATCAGCAGGATCGCACCGATCGCCGCAAGCGTTATGTATAATCCCATTTCTTTTCTCCTTTTTTCTTTATGATCCGGCTACCTGCGCCGTCTCCTCTGCATAATCTCGTCTACAATCTGTTGATTTTCTTCCAGAACGACCGCATAAATCAGATAATCGTCCCACAGCACAACCTGACCCTTATCCGCCTCGCTGAGATTGGAAAAATCGTGGATGAAGTTCTTCATACCGTAAACATATTCCGCCATCTCATTTCCAAGCTCCGTCCTCTTAAACCTTGCCGTCGAGGATTTTCCGGCAATTCCCGCCGCAATGGCAAAGAAGGGGGTTCCCAGCAAAAGAAGCAGCAGGAAGAAAAATACCACTGTTTGAATCAGAATGCCGTAATATTCCGGGTGATCCCGAATGACCTGCACCTGCTCCTTAAAGGAAATATCCGGCGGTATGGAGTCAAGGAACGCCGAGTAAGCGTCCATATCCGGCATCATCCTATACATGAGGACGGCAAGCCCCACAAAAAGAAGGATCGGCACCAGACACCCGACGCAGGGCTTTTTCTTTTTTTCGGTGTTCGCGCCCTTCCTTGTCAGATATCCAGAAGCAATCGCCTCATCCTGCGCCAGCTCCTGCCACTTGCGCGCCGCTCCCGCATCATATGTACCGCCGCACAAAGACTGTATCAGGAAACGGTCGCTCGGTCTGAGCCTGCTGTCGGTCAGATCATCCGTGATCAGATCATATCTGCCGTTCTCCTCCCTGAGTAGCCCCATGGATTCATATTTCAGAATACAGGCGGCAATATCCTTCTGCGGTTCAATCTTCAAGTCCACCAGCAAGCTGATCTCGCCGGGCGAAATTCCCGTCAGCTTATCACGATAATAATCAAAATCCGCCGCCGTGATGAAGGTACTGTTCTTCATAATCTGCTTCTTTGCGCAGTGGAGCGCAACTCTCACCAAGATAAACCAGAAGCCGCTTTTCGCGACAAGAAGAAAGATTGTAAGAAGAATCAGCGCAACGATCACTTCAAAGGTAGGATCGTCTTCCAATACCACTTTATAGGCATCCCAGCCGGTTATCACATCCTTCACCAGAAAATAAACCGGTATCAGCCACGCCATACGTTCCAGCATCGTCAAGGTATTTAATGCCTTGCTGCGGAACACCTTTTTCTTACGCTTTTCGCGCACACATCCCCCTCCCCTCTGTCTCACAGCTCCTTCCTCGCAACCATATAGGTATTTCTGTAAAGCGGCTGCCTTAACATGGAAGTATTCCAAAGCCTTCGAAACGTTTTGTTGTCTACCTTGCGATTATAACATTTCTCATTACAGTTTACCATATCTTCCAATGATTCCGCCAGAAAAATATTTTGCTCATCAAATCCGACCACCGGAACATAGTGCAGCCAGTTTTTGTCCTCACGCACCCGGATCATCACAATGACGGGATTTCCTTTTTCAACCTCCCGTTTCAGTGCGTTCAAATTTCCGCTGCAATACCTGACCCGGAATCCATACGCCCGTAGCAGCTTCTGTATCCCTCTCGGATAAACGTAGCCGTCCTTCATTTTGCATGGCATTTTCTTATAGCGATCTTCACCCTCCGCCTCTATCTGAAAGTGCCTTAAGAGATATGCGCTGGAAAATGCGGAGCATTGATACCCCGTCTGAATGTCAATCCGATTCTCCGATTCGATCAAATAATGATCCGCCCCGCAGCCGGGCGCAAACTGAAAGAAAAGTACGCCCATCAGAATCATATCTACAATCGTAGTGATGAGCAGGTAATTTACAACAGCACAAAGAATGATGCCTACTGCCAACCGTGCCATTTTTCGTCTCCTTATCCCTTCTTCGCAATCCGCAAAATTGCCTCGATATGCATGATCCAATGCCTTGAAAAAGGCGTTCTGATCAGACCGCGGATGTCCTTTCCGCACCAGTAATCGATCAGCCAGCATGCGGTTTCATCCGCACTCACACATCCAGACGCCCTCAGGCGCTCCTTGTCCTCCTCGGAAAACTTCCGTTTCAGCTCCCGGTACGGCAACTGGCGTAACAGCTCCTCCGTACTTTCCTTTACCTCCAGCGCATACCGGTACAGATTTTCAAGATCAAGCTGCTTTGAAAATTCCGCGATCCCCTGCCCGGCAAGTTCGTTGCCGGTGGTTACGATCGGCGCATGCATCTTTCCCGCAGTTGAAAAAGCACCTCAAGCCCCTGCCCGTAGGTCTCCTCACGGTTGAAACACCTCTGCATTTCTTTGTTTAACTCACTCCACTCCCGGTTCATCCCTCGTCCCCTTCAGCCTTTATCGTTCTAAAACGTATGTACTATAACTAAT
>ERZ1026854.1489-NODE-1489-length-14686-cov-7.400588_pt1 | contig 14686 bp, 8 predicted proteins | sample MGYA00380157_ERZ1026854 | MGnify/ENA primary metagenome ERZ1026854 (study PRJEB33269, sample SAMEA4719793) | human gut metagenome | biome: human-associated habitat; feature: organic feature; material: feces | place: Cameroon | collected 2013-10 ...
GAGTAGGTTACTTCACAACGAATTTCTTGTTGTTAAAGATATAGATACCTTTCTTCAGACCTTCGGAACCTTTCTGTGTTACAACACGGCCGCTGAGGTCATAGATGTTGGCGTCTGCCATGAGCTTGGTGTCTGTTGTTATGTTAGTGATGGCACTCGTAACTTTTGTTCCCTTGAGGGTGATAACCCATGCTGCTTGAGCATCCGCTGGAGTAAAGGTCATGACTCCTGTAGCAGGTGTGGCTAATGTAATATCGTAACTGGTGTCTGTGCTTGTGGTTTTAGTACGGCTTGGGAAACTGTATTTATCAGAAGCATAATTGACACCATCTAATTCTGATAAGTAGCAATTCTTATTATCTTCGTTTGCATAACCAGCAAAAGTAGCAGAAGTAATAGTTACGTTTTCTGGTAAATTGATAGTGAACTTTACTCCTTTGCTATACTTGATGGTATTGCTTTTAGCAGTAGCATAACCTTTATTAGAAGTGATGGAACAATCATTCTTGAAATTCCATGTTGTTTTTGTTGAACCATTTGACAAACTGCAGGTATTTGCTGCCAAAGTATATGTAACGTTTCCTGTTTCTTCTGGAGTTGGATCTACAGTTGAGCTACCTGTGTAATCACCTGTGAGATTATTTACTTCGTATTGGGTAGCAATAAGCTTTCCATCCTTGCTATTGGTAATCTTGCATCCATTCTTAAATGTGATGCCATCCACAAATGCGAGGAACATACCTTTTTGGGCTTCTACTTGAACATTATCAAAGGTTATGTTCTTAACATAGCTCTCCGGCAAACCATAGATATAGATAGGGAAATATCCCTTCGCACTTGTATTGTATGGTGTGCCTGTAGATGTCACATTCTGAATAAGAATATCATGGAATGCAGGTGTCTTTGCATTTACTTCTGCTGCTGTAGCTTTTGATGGAATTGGCTTTGTACTCAGATCGTACCAAGTTTCGATATAGATAGGGTTTCTCACTCCTGTCATTGTACAATTACGGAAGATGAGGTTATATACATCGCCACTTCTATCACGTTGTGATTTCAAGCGGAATCCACTATCTGTATTCTTGAAAGTGAGGTCCTCATAAATAATATCATGCATGTTATTGGTGAAACTGCCAAATGATGCACCATGTCCTGTACCCATTTTACAATTCCAGACGTGTACATACTGGGCATTATCATCGCAAACTACGTTGTCATCACCCGTACTGATGTTACAATCGTAGATGTTTACATGGTGTCCCCAGATAGAGATTCCGTCTGTGTTGTGTGATGGCTGTTCTGTCTTTGTATCTGAGGCAGGATTATAAATCGTCACATCATGGATAGTTGCATGGCTTGCCTTACCACTATTGCTGATGGTAAGATTTACACCTGGGGTGTTCTGAATCTTTATATTTCTAACCATGAAACGAGAACCCTGTTCGAAGCGGATCATAGCTCCAGGATTGAAAGTCTCTTTGTTGTCGCGAGCCTTCCACCATCGAGTTCCTTGTCCATCAATGATAGATGTTTCTCCTTCACCTTCGATGATAATATCACTTTGGTTTCTGTTCTTACAACCAATAAAGATAGTCTTGTTGTTAGGTGCCTTTCCATATTCCACGAGTTTCAGAGTGGCACCTGCACAAAGGTGGAGTACGGTTTTTGACTTGATACTGAGCACCTCGGTTGTACTTGTCATCTGGTCTTTACTACCAAACATCCATGTACCAGCAGGAATAACCACCATACCGCCAGTTGTAGGAACAGCATCCAGGGCTTTCTGAATAGCCTTGGTGTTGTCTGCTGCCGATGTAGATGCACCATAGTTTTTGATGTTAAACGTATTTGCTGATGTGATGGCTGGCAACTGTGGTAATGCTACTGCTTTCCATCCCTCAGGAGTATTCTGAGCATTTTGCTCAGCGGTGATTCCCGCAAAAGTCTGTGCCTTTGCGAGTACGGGTAATGTCATAAGTGCTGCAAGCACCATGTTTTTGAAAAAAGTCTTGTTCATAAATTAGGCTTATATTTATTATGTGGCAAAATTACAATTATTCTATATATAATAAGGTGTAAACCTCAGAAAATTATACGAAAACGATTACGTATAAGGGATACTTTTATAGTCTCTTACTCTCAATCTGCGAATTCTGTCTTGTTCTTTGGAAGTAGGGGAGTAGTAATGAAATAAAAAAGTGCAATGCCCACATCGGGCATTGCACTTCCTATGTATTTATGATTTTAATTTCTTGATCTCTTCAATAGATAATCCTGTAGATTGGGAAATGATGTCTATTGGTGTATTTAATGAAAGAAGCTTGAGGGCGATTTCTTTGGCTTTTTCTTTTTCCCCTTCAGCTCTTCCTTCAGCTCTTCCTTCGATTCTTCCTTCAGTTAGGCCATCTTGATATCCTTCGTCACGGCTGGTGTCGAAGAGGCTCTTCATGTGTCTGACAGCCTCTAAATGTCGGTAGTAGGCTTGTTTGTCTTTTTGAGAGAGTGAATCTACACGCAGTCGCTCGCGTGCCTCAGGTAATCCTGCCGCAGTGGCTTTTGAACTGATAGAGCCAGTTTTTAGAAATTCTATCCATTCGTCAAGCGGAGTAGTTGCTACCTTGTCAAAATCATTGACACGTAGTATGTAGTACTCAGGGAACAAGTCTCCTGGACTCTTTCTTAATTTCAAATTATCATCCTTGATGCCAAAGAATTTCTCATTCTGTCGGATGGAGAGTTTCAGAGTATCATGTGGTTCGTGTTCACCGACGAACTCGGTCTTACCATGGTACACATAATCTTTACCTTGGCCCAGTTCAAAATAGACGATGTTGATGGAATACACCTTGCGGACAGCTTCATATGGTTTTCCAAGACCGATATACTCTGTTATCGCTTTAGAAACTCCATAGAGCATACGATGAAAATAGGTTTGCTCTCGACTGTTTTGTACTTCGATGATGCACAACTGTCCATCTTCACTTTCCGCCAGAATGTCTACTCGGTTATATTTGTCGTCTTCGTCTTCTTGGTTACTTTCGCTCTCCAAGAAACGGTGAATCTTAAACTTCTTTCCTAATAATGAAGACAAAAAGCCCTCAAGCACAACATAGTTTGCTTTGTTGCGTAGCAGGCGTTTCATCGCCCAGTCGAATCTTATATAATTGTCTTCGTTAGTTGCCATATCTTAACTATTTTAATACCTCGCTGCAAAGATACATTTTTCTTTTGTAACTTCCAAGTGAAACAATAAAAAAATGCAATGCCCGATGTGAGCATTGCACTTTGAATATTTTGCATTAGATGATTTTTTAATTCTTTGGTTTGCAGAATGTTTTTATGTAATCAATAAGATTTACTACATACACTTTTGGAAATTCAATTTCTTTTAGTATGTCATAGTGTCGATCATTTGTAACGATGCATTTTGCATGTGCAGCGATAGCGCAGTCAACAAATTTATTGTCATTGGGGTCTAATTCAATTAATCCAAAATGATAGTAAGGATTGATTTGAATTGTAAAAGGGCTATTAATAAGTGTTTTTACAACTAATTCTGCTGTTTCAATTCCAATCAGTTTTTGCAGGATTTCTATATATTCTTCTAAGATTTCATTTGAAATACATAATGTATCTTTCCCATTCATAAAATTGTCCCAAAGGCAATGGAATTTGCTTTTGGGAGATATAATCTGGATAAGACAGTTTGTGTCAAGGACTAATCTACTCATAGTTTATAGTTTGTGCAAGTCCATATTTGCAATTTTATCCAACCGTTCTTGGTTAAGAACTCCTGAATTCCAACGTTCGTCTAAAGACTTGTTCATTTTTTCATAATAGTATTTGAACAAGACCTCTTTGAGTTCTTGCAATCCTTTCTCTGTATTATCTGCACTAAACATTCTCAGAAGATGAATCTGAGTAGGATTGAGTGTTGTTGCCATTTTTTTCATATTCTTCTTGTTTAGTTTTCTACTATTTTTTGCAAAGATACATTTTTCTTTTGTAACTTCCAAGTGAAACAATAAAAAAGTGCAATGCCCGATGTGAGCATTGCACTTCCTTTATAGTTTGTTATAGCGAAGCATCTTGTGGATGCTTGCTATTTGCTTTATTTTACTTCAACCAGCGAGGGTCACCTATAGACAGGCTTGTTGTACCTGGCTTGAATGAGAAATCACCATTTGCTGCATCTACGAACAAGTCTGCAGAAGAGAAGCCAATATCATTAGTTCCCTTGATGTTCTTGAAGAAGTCGGTAGTCTTGTAGCAGTTAGTTACACTTGGAGTAATTTTAGCTCTGATGTTCTTGTTTGTAGCTTCATCAGCAGACTTACCGAACAAGCAGTTCTCTATGTTGAAACTTGATGGACCATAAGTATCAGAACCGAAGTCGATAAAATATTGACCACCACCAATTACATTATAGAATGTACTGTTCTTCAAATTGATAGATGTCATATCTGTGTTCTTACCATAGATAAACATCTTACCCTTTACACAAATGTTACTGAATGTACAACCGTCAATGTCGATGTTTTCAACTTTACCCTTACCAGCACCAGCATCAACATGAATAAATGAGTAGCCTGAACCGATATTATCAAACATACAGTTGATCAACTTCAATGTACCGATTGTTTTCGCTTCAGTGCCTTGCAGGCGGAAGAAAGTACTCTTGCTTGCGAAGTTCTTTACTACACAATCTTCTAAAATGAACTCTGATACGGTAGCGGCAGTGCTTTGGTTGAAGAAGTAGCCTGAACCAGCTTCTTGAATGTTGACATTAATGAACTGGATGAAAGCGTGTGAACCTGATGCATCAAGAGACTTGCCCATTTTGAGGACTGGCTTCTCACCACCAGGGTTACCATAGAATGTTACAGACATTCCAGAAGGAATCTCTAGTGATGCAGGACCTGATTGATCCTCAGTCATACCATTAAAGGTAACTTCGCTGTTAGCAGCAAATACTACAGTAACACCATAGTTGGTCTTTCCGGCAGCAGCGGCTTCCTCAGCAACAGCATCAAGCTGATTCTGGATACCTGTATTTGCATCATAGTAAATCTTATAGTCAGCCGATGGAGGAGCAGCACTTGTACTGAATGACAACTCACCACGTTTAGCCTTGCCATTGTAGATAATAGCAGAGTATGATGTTGATGCATTCAAGTTGGTTATTGCCAATGTACCAGCAGCTTTATCCTCAGCAGTCAAAGTGATAGTTGTTGATTCTTCACCATTAACACCTGGAGTAAGAACGATGTGGTCCGCCTCTTCACTTGCATCCCATGTCAGTTTTACAGAAGAATCTGTGATGTCAGCACTTGTGAGCTCGTTGAAAATTTGCTCAGCCAAAGTTTTGAATCCATCACCATCTTTGTAGTAGACCCACTTAGATTCGCTCTTGCCTTCGGCCATACTCTTCATACGGAAGTAGTATTTTGTGTCACCGCCTAAGCCAGAGAGTGTTGTTGGTGTAGAGGTAATGCTACCATCCTCACCGTATACAATTGCGTTTTCTCCTCCCATTGGCACTTCATCATAGAGGGAGTCTGTGCTCACCTCCATGATATAATACTGTGCATCGCTTCTTTTTTGAAAAGTTACGTCTGCAGTAGTTTTGCCAGGAGTGACGGTAATCTTGTTACCATCAACACCGAAGAGTCTGTCAAATGCACCATTTACGTCCCAGTCATTACCATCAGTACATGATGCCAACGTAATGCCGAGCATAGCAGCTGTTGCGACTCCTAATATATTTTTTGCTTTCATTTGCTTGTTAATCATGAATGTTATTAATTGTTGTAACCGTAAGAGTTAGACAAGCTACCCTGTGATGAAGAGATGGTTGTCGCAGCGAGAGGCATAAGGTAACGGTTTACTACTGCAGGAGCAGAGAATGAAACCTCACCGTCGGTTGTTACAGTTGTAGTACCAATTAGTCCTGAACTGATAGATGGCAAGTTTGTGTAGACTTGTTTATCAGAGGTCTTAGTATAGTCAGACTTACCGAATGAGTCTGCGCTTGCATCGTAGTCGGAAGAATGCTTTCCGTCAGGGATACCATACCATGTTACTGAAGACATATCAATCTTGGTCTTTGCTGCATCTGCGTAGTTAAACCATACGGTTTCCTGATAGGTACCATCCATCAATTCCTTGAGGTACTCTTTCTTGAACTCTCTGACCTTTTCAGAAAGAAGGTTCCAACGGATGAGGTCGAACTTACGAACACACTCTCCTGCAAGCTCCCACTTGTTTTCGTTGACAAGCGCCTCGAAGAAGTTGTTTGCTGTCAGGCTGTTCACATAGTTGAGGGCTTCAGTCTTGTTGTCGTTAGAGAAAGCGCGACTGTGTACCTCAGCTAAAGCTTCACGTGCTGTGATGCCAGCATCACCATCGATGTGTCCGTCAGGACCTGCGAGGTAGTTCATGGCCTCGGCATAATAGAGCAATACCTGAGAGTAACGCATCTTGACTACGTTGATACCATAGCCTGCCTTACCGCTGGCACCCTTGTTCTGCTGCAGCCATTTGTCGCTCATCATACGAGGATCCCACTTGCCTACACAGAGACTAAATGGAGTGTTGCCTACCATCTCTTCTCTTGTTACACCATTATCATCATCAGCCAATTGAATGGTGGCGCATGTTACGTCACGACGCTCGTCATTCTTGTTGTATGAATAGAAAAGTGTAGAAGTGAGTTGTAAGGCACCAGGAGAGTTGTTGAAACCATATGTTGATGTTCCTGGTTTTGCGATACGAAGACCGCAGGTATAACCCAATTCACCTGTGGCGCCCAGTCCCATAGGAATCTCGAAGAGGTTCTCGTGATAAGTCTGATCGAGTGTCTGCTGGTTGATTAAGTACCACTCATTTTTGAATGAAGGGTTGAGCTTGTGAAAACCACCCTTGATGACCTGAGCGAAGCTCTGAACAGCCAACTTGTACAATTCCTCACGCTTTTCGGCGGTAGGACGCAGTGTAGGATAAGTTGGGTCATTGTCCTCTGTAGCTGTCTCATAACCATCCTTGGCTTGTTCACGGATGGCCCAACCTGCACGTGTCAAGGCCATCTGACCGAGCAATGCATAGGCATAACCCTTAGTTGGGTGCTCTGTGGTATATCCGCTTACCTGACCAGCCCAAGGCAGCAAATCAGCTGCCTTCTTGAGGTCTTCCATCAAATAGTCCATGATTTCGTCACGGTCGGTCTTTTTTGAGTAAACATTACTTAAGTCTGGTTTTGATGGCTCTGTTACGAAAGGAACATCACCCCAGTAGCGAATCATGTCGAAATATACCATTGCTCTGAGCACGTACGCCTCACCGAGATAGTGTTGCATAGTCTTTTGGTCTTTGTTACCATCCTGCATTAAGCTACTATTACTGATACCTTCGATACATTCGTTGGCATCCTCAATGGTCTTATAGAGTTGGTTCCATTCTCCACTGAATGCTGTGTAGCCAGGGTCTGCATTATAGTTTCCTACACCACGATAGTGAGTAGAGTTAGTGGCATTAGTGCCAAGACCATCTACTAACTCGCAGTCGGTATTTGAACCCCATTTAATAGGAATATCTTGAATGTAGGCTCTGTCGTGAATTAAGTCTCCAAAGATAGAATTAATGCGCTGACCTGTAAAGTAAACAGAGCTGTAAGCGTCACCTTGGGTCTTGTTGGAGTCTGACGATGTATCAAGGAAATCGGAGCAAGATGTTATGCACATCAAGCCTGCCGATAATGTTAATACTGATAATATCTTATTCATAATTTGTACTTCCTTCTTAAGTTAGAATGTTACGTTAATACCGCCAACAAATGAACGGCTCTTAGGATAAGTTGCATAGTCAACACCCGGTGATAAAGGTGATGTCTTGCTGCTTGAGTCTACTTCTGGGTCATAACCTGAATAGCTTGTGATGCAGAACAGGTTGTAAGCAGTAAAGTAGATACGTACATTAGACAAGTATGCTAATTTTACCCAGTTCTTTGGTAATGTGTAACCTATAGTGAGGTTCTGTAAACGCAAGAAATTACCATTCTCTACGTAGTTGTCTGTCAACTCCATACGGGTAGCTGTTACTGGGTTGTAGATGTTGGCACCAGCGTTAATCTCGTTCAAACGAGCTATGACGTTCTCTATACCATCATACTTAGTAATTATAGTTTGGCTTGTAGCACCTGCTCTGCTTACAAGTACATCACCTGTAACAGGATCGATACCTGTGTAGCGATTACCTACATTAAAGTCTGAAACCAAGTTCTGGCGTGGACGGGTATCTTTGAAGAAAGAGTTAGCCAACTTGGTACCATTAACAATCTTGTTTCCCAAAGAGTAGTTGAAGAACAAGTTGAAGTCGATGTTACCACCCTTGGTGTTTAACGAACCGTCAAATCCGAAACCGCCTGTTGTGGTTGGCAATGTGTTGCCAAGGCGCATCTTAATGGGGGTTCCATCTGCGTCGCAAACTACCTTCATGCCACCAGGAGCCAACTGTCCTCCAGTCAGATTGTAGCTATTGTCTTTAACACCATCACGGAGAACCCAGTTTGTTCCATTGAATACCAAGTCGCCATTAGGATTTGTGTTCTCGTCGTAGATGGTGTAGAAACCATTATACTTGTAACCCCAAAGCTCGCCTAAGCGACCACCTTCTTCGATGCGGAAATTCTCGCCAGATGTTACATTAGGAAGTCTGTAGTTTGTATCCCAAGTTCCGTTTCCTGCCAACTGGTCAATTTTACTCTTGTTGTAAGATACGTTGAAGTTGAAATTCAGATTGAAGTTTTTCTTTTCAATCACAGATGCATTGAGAGCCAATTCAATACCCTTGTTGGATGTTTTACCGAAGTTCTGATACTGTACGGTGAAACCTGAACTACCAGGAATGTCGGCCTTGGTCAGCAAGTCCTTGGTTGTGTTCCAGTAAAAATCCAAAGTACCATTGATGCGACCACGGAAGAAACCATAGTCAATACCGATGTTACGAGTGATTGTTGTTTCCCATTTCAAGTCTGGATTTGCAAGATATCCATTGTTCTTCAGTAAATCTGATTTTATGCCATCGAAGTATGGAACCTTGTCTTTTGGTCCATTAGAAGTGTAGGAGAGTGTTGTAACACCGCTGTTGATGCGGTTGTTTCCTGCAGTACCATAGGAGAGGCGGAACTTCAAGTTGGAAAGCCACTTTTGGGTGCTCTTCATGAAGTTTTCGTCAGAGACACGCCATGCCAAAGCTACAGAAGGGAAGTAACCCCAGCGGTTTCCCTTTGCGAATTTGCTGGAACCATCGGCACGGAGAGTAAATGTAGCAAGATATTTGTCAGCTAACGTATAGTTCAAACGACCAAAGAACGAGAGCATGTGGTCAGGAATATCAATAGAGGTCTTGTTCATCAGTGTCTCACCGGCTTGCATGTTAGCTTTTATTTCTGAAGGAAGCATGGATGCAAGGTAGTTGCCTGCACCGATTTCATGAACCTGACCATCTTCGCTGCTCCACTCTTGACCTATCATTACGTTGATGTGGTCGCGACCTCCAAAGAGCTTCTTGTTGTCGTAAGTTATTGTGTTTGCATTTCGCCAAGTCTTAGTCTTGTCGTAAGTAAAGTATGCAATAGGCTTGAATTGCTCGGCACCATTTAATGATGGTGACTTTACAGCGTCAGCACCCTGGATGTCGTATGTGTCATAATACTTCCAACCGAAACCAAATTCGCTGCGAACTGTCCAGCCCTTGAAAGGCTTCCAGTTCAGACCTGCATTGTAGTTCTGTTGGAAACGAATCTGCTTCTTGTAAGTTGCGTTGATTCGCTGCAATGGAGTTCGGTCGTTAGAAAGCTGGTTTTCCTCATCGTCGTCACTACCAGATGTGTTGATAGGTTCTACTGGGCGATAGGTAATAACCTGTGCTACGATACCATTGGTTGCACCTCCGGCATTAGTATCCTGACCACCACTGATACCATTGATCTTTGTATTGGCAAAGCGTGCGTTGAAGTCCATGCTCAACCACTTGTTGAGGTTGGCATTAATTTTGGCATTGATATTGTCCTTGGTATAACCAGAACCAAGCATGATACTGTTCTCGTCGTTGCGTGCATAGCTTACACTATACTTCATGTCCTTTGTACCACCACTAATACTTACGTTGTACTGATACTGATGACCGGTGCGACCGAACAATTCGTCCTGATAGTCGGTACCTTCCTTAGACTTCCAGATATCCAAGTCCTCAAAGTTACCATACTCTCCTGATGTTGGGTTTGTCTCATACTGATACATAGCATAGTTGTATGGATCCATAGTCTTGACGAACTTAGTAACCTTCTTCCAAGAATAAGATGCATTGAAGTTTACCTGAGTCTTACCCTCAGAACCACTCTTGGTAGTAATGATGATAACACCATTGGCACCACGGGCACCATAGATAGCGGTAGAAGAAGCATCCTTCAATACGTCGATGGTCTGGATCTCGCTTGGAGCGATATCGCTGATAGAGCTTACAGGGAAGCCATCGACAATGTAAAGAGGAGAGTTGTCCTGTGAGATAGAACCACCACCACGTACGCGAATCTTGATGTCTGCGTCAGGTGAACCTTCAGTTGTGGTGATGTTCACACCAGCCAACTTACCGGTCATTGCCTCGCTGACGTTAGAAACAGGAACGTTGGCAATGTCTTTTGCAGAAATGGAAGACACAGAACCAGTCAAGTCCTTCTTCTTTACTGTACCGTAACCGATAACGACAACGTCGTTAAGGCTGTTGGACTCGTCCTCGAGCTTAACGGAAACGGTTGATTTACCTGCAACATTTACGATCTGAGTCTTCATACCGATGTATGAAATCTTCAGTTTCTTACTGTTGCCTTTCAATGTTAAGGTGAAATTACCATCAATATCGGTAGCAACGCCATTGCTCTGCACACCCTGCTCGAAGACAGAGGCGCCGATTACAGGCTCGCCCGTATTGTCGATAACTGTACCCTTTACCGTTTGCGCAGATAGGCTTGCTGCAAAAAACAGCATGATGCTAACCAACGCAATTCTAATTTGTTTTAAATTACCAGACATACATTTATTTGGTTAGATTAGTAAAAAAATATATTTCTTCGGTGCAAAGATAATATCTTTTTTGCTTTTTTAATAAATATGCTCTGTTAAAATCTACGTAAACGTTTCCGTTATTTACGTAAAATCGGTAAGTTTTTCCGCAAAAAAGATGAGGGTGTGTCATAAGTCCAAGTTTGAAATTTCCAACTTACGATTTGTAAGCAAACTTCAAAACAACTTCTAGTAAGAAGACTTTTAAAGGTTCAAAAATGCCTTATATTAGCTTCTTGCAATGGAGATACTTACAATCTGTAAGTTCCCAAAAGAGTATTCTTACTTATGACACACCCTCTCTTGAGTTGATAGTATTCTTTTGTCACCTTATATAATGAGGTGTAAAAGAGGTCTTGATTATTTCAGCACCACTTTGCTGGTCTTCTTGCTGCCGTCAGCCATGGTCTTTACGACGATGTTGATGCCACGCTGCAGCTTGCTTACCAGAACACCGTCGGCAGAGTAGATCTTGGTACTCAAAACATTGGCAGAAGTTGCGATGTTCTCGATGCCAGTATCTGTGGAGTTGTCTGCTGTGCCGAAGCCACCCATCTCGTTGGCTGCACGAACTGTGAAAGAGCCTTCTCCCTCGACAGCCAAAGAATTCTCAGAAGTCAAGGCATAGAACTTGCCATCTTTTGATACGAGATACATCTTGGCATCACCTGTCCATGACAGAGTTCCGTCTTTCAGAGTTGTGGCAGGGGCAGCAGCCTGTGCTGCCTTGACCTCTGGCTTCCAGTCGCCGAATACAGCATCGAGGGTGTATGTTGCTGCTTCTTCTGCTTTCAGGATGATGTTTTCTTCTGCCTTCTGCTTAGTAGCATCAGAGTTCTTGAAGATTACTTTCTTTTCTGCAGGAGAGAATACGTTACCCTCTGCGTCTTTCAATACATCAAGGCGGAACTTGTCTGCTATTGCATCGCCCATCGCATTGATGGTGAAGTAAGCGTACTTCGTATCGTCGTTCATGATTTCATCCTTTTGATTGATGGTTGTGTTGAGCCAGGTGAGACGGGTGATATTGTTCCATGAGCGGCCGAGGCTGAATGCCTTTGCCTTGTTCTCGATGGTGCAATCCTTGAAGATGTAACCCCATTCGCTCTTGCTGTTAGGAGCAGCAATCACATCCTCACCGCTCTTTTCGCCTTCCTTGCGACTCTCGTTAACGAAGAGTACACGGTTGAAATATACATCGCCACCACCGCAAATGTAGTCAACAGTTCCGTGAATCTCTGAATCCTCAAAGTAGAACTGACCCTTGCCGTTTGGCTCGTTGCTGTAGTAGGTGTCCTGGTAAGACAGCATCTTCACGTTCTTGCAGATGGTCTGTGTACCACGATCCTGGAGGCAGACTGCGCGACCTGCTGATCCTGTCTTATAGTAATCGAGTGCATCTTTCAGGGTAAGATCCTGAAGATAGAGGTTGTTGCTCAAGTTGAGAAGGGTGGCAGTAGTGCCGATGCCCTCGTTCTCTATTTCAGGCTTGTTGACGATGACGGTGTTGTCCATGCTCTCACCGATGATAGAGATGTTGTTACCACTAATCTGAGTGAGGCACTTGTCGCCCAAATCATATGTTCCGTTTGGCAAGAAGATGTATGAACGTGGAGCATCTGCAGCTGCGTTAGCTGCGTTTACTATTTCGAGTGTTGTCAGGAAGCTGTTGGCATCTCCAGCTTTTACTGTGTACCAGTTGCTTTCTTGAGCATAGGCAGGTTCTGTCATATTCACGATGCTGAGGCTGTGGAGATAAGCTCCTGCTGCAAATGTCAGGGTGTACTCTCCGCTCTCTGTAGAGGTGTTCTGAAGAATGGTGCTAAGTCCGTCCTTGCTTGCCTTGGCATCTACACTTGCAATTACTATTCCCTTAGGGTCGGTCAGCGTGATGTCGCCTGTGGTTGAATACTGGCAGAGGATCAGTTTGATGTAACCCTTGCCACCCATCAGAATCTTAATCTTGTCGCCTGCCGAGAAAGTCCAGCCATGTGTTGTGTCATGCCATTTGCCATTGCCTTCTACGCAGAGTGCCTCATGGTCGTCTGCACAGAAACCTTCCTTCTGAAGATTGAAATCATAGCGGGCTGTTGTGTTGGCAGTCTCGATGTCTGTAACGACTGCATAGAGTTTTGCATCTGATGTAATGACAGATGAAGTAGTATATTTCTTTTCATCTTGCTTTAGAGAGGTAGCCCATCCGCGGAATTTCTTTCCGTCAGCTACAGTCACCTTTTCTTCGGCTTCCTTATTGAAAGAACCTATTTTGGCATCCTGTTCAATCTTTTGGGTGCCGATAGCTGTAGTACCGTCTATATTATAATAGGTGAGAGTGAAGTCTGGCTTGAATGCTACAGTCAATTCGTATGTTGCTTCGTCACCATTGGCTTCTACCACGATAGTCACTACAGTCTTCTGGTCGTTACCCTCGCCTGTAGTAGTATAGGTTGTACTCTTGATAGTTCCGTTGTCTGCTGTGATGTCTGTAAGAGGATTGCTCTCGCTGATAAGTGTAGCCTTCTTTGATATCAGGATGGTAGCCAATTGTTTGCCGGTAGCATCTTCATTGAAGATGTCAACAGCCTGATATTTTTCTCCGTTGAGGCTGAAGCTTTCGAGCATAGGGGTTTTGCTCATATCCACCTTGCCATAGATTGCAAGGTCGGTAACGTATGCATTCTGTGCAAGTGCAAAGTTCTCGAACTTAATCTGGCAGTTGGTGCGATTTACATTAAGAGACAAATCCTCTCCTTTGGTAGTTACGATGCTTTGGTCGTGAATTGCTACCCAATCTGCATCTCCATCTCCCTTTACTGATACTTTGATACCACGTTTGCCACCTGTTGCAGCCTGATGCAGGGTGATTTTGGTGATATTAGCCAAGACAGAAGTTACTGCGCTTGGTTCGGCTGTGCTATATTCACCCGTGTACTTAGCGGTCTGCATGAAACCTGTATGACCTGCAAACTTACCGTCTGTTGGTGATACGCCTACACCATTGAGTGTTATGGTGAAGTTTTCCTTGCTGTAAAGGGTCTTGAGGTTGACTACTTCATTGGTTGTCTTCTTACGGTCGTAAGCAGTCCAGTTGGTGAAGTCGGTAGAGTAGAGAGCCTTTTCTTGGATGGCACTTACGTGCACTACCTTAACCTGATAGAGGTAGCAGCCACCTGTGGCAATTACTTCAACATAGCCTTGAGCTACTTCGGCAGAAGTGGCTTTGTGATCTGTGACATCTGCTGTCGCTGCAACACCACCTACAGTATAAGAGTGATAGTTAGGATAACTTGTCACAGTGACTACATCTTTGGCAGACTTCACTGGAATCTGAAGTTTTGCGCCTGTATTAAACTGGGCATCGTTTGTTCTTCCCTTTAGTTTGCCGGTTGTTGCATCAACGTGCATGGTGATGCCTTCTACTGTTGAATTTACATCACCAGTTTTACCTTGAAAATTTGTTGCGGTATTGATACCTTCAGGCAAATTTTTCTGAAAGTCCCAAATCGCAGTGACATCTTGTGCTTTTGCAATGCAAGCAAAGACAAGTAACAGACTAAGCAGTCCGAATC
>ERZ1026854.1490-NODE-1490-length-14684-cov-10.229476_pt1 | contig 14684 bp, 15 predicted proteins | sample MGYA00380157_ERZ1026854 | MGnify/ENA primary metagenome ERZ1026854 (study PRJEB33269, sample SAMEA4719793) | human gut metagenome | biome: human-associated habitat; feature: organic feature; material: feces | place: Cameroon | collected 2013-10 ...
AGCATGCGGCTGTTAACCGCAGGGTCGTAAGTTCGAGTCTTACTTGGGGAGCCAAGACAAAAAAATCTGAACATTATCCTGTTCAGATTTTTTTGCTCAATGCACCATTAGCTCAGTTGGTAGAGCAACTGACTCTTAATCAGTGGGTCCCCGGTTCGAGTCCGTGATGGTGCACCAGAATTTTTATTGAACACCAATTAAAAGCTACAATTTAATTGGTGTTTAATTATAATCGGTGTTGACAGCTATGAGGCTCCACCTGTTCCCATTCCGAACACAGAAGTTAAGCTCATATACGTCGAAAATACTTGGTTGGTGACGACCCGGGAAGATAGATAAATGCCGATATATTTAAAGCCGAAACGTGTTGTTTCGGCTTTTTTTGTATGTGTATATGTGTATGAAGAGGCTTTTGGTATCGAAGCTTGCAAAGAAACTTAAAAAAAACAAGCCGACACAGTCAAATTGCGACTGCATCGGCTTGGTTTTTGTCTTATTTGCTTAAAAATCGGAAAACATTGTGTTCTTTGTCACCGGTTCTGAGTTTATTTATGATCGTATCGGCATATAATCTCGGCGCAGGGTCGTTGACCGACTCGGCGGCAAGCTTTTCAAATATACTGAGTGCTTTTTCCGCATTTCCGAGGTGAAATTCTCTTACTGCTTCACGGAAATCGTCCTTTCCTGCGGTGCGCTCGTTTCGGCGGTCGTCATCAAGACATTCAAGCACCTCGTAAAGTGCTTTGACTTCGTTTACGCCTGCGACCTGAACCATACCGAGATAGCGCATATTAAGGCTGTCGGGGGAGGACATTCTGTCGAGGGTGTCCTTTGAGATTATCATTGCGGCGCTGTACTTTTTCGTCAGCGATTCAAGGCGCGAGCTGAGATTTACTGTGTTTGAAATGACCGTTCCCGACATTCTTTCCTCTTCGCCGACGATACCGACCCTCGCCATACCCGAATGTATGCCGATACCTATGTTTATTGAGTTCATTCCGAGTTCAGCGGCTACCGTGGGGTCAAGAACTATCTTTCGGTAAAGCTCTATTCCTGCGTTTACGGCATCATCGGCACTTTCAAACAGCGCCATTACCGCATCTCCGATGTATTTATCAACGAATCCGTTATGATTTCGGATTATCGGACCTGCTTTTCCGTATATCTTATTGACAAATTCAAAATTCTCCTTTGCCGTCATCATCTCGGAGTTGAGCGAAAATGCTCTTATATCGCAGAAAAGCACGGTGAGGTCGGCACTTTCCGCATCGCCGAGCGAAAGGTCGGTGAAATCTTCCTTGTGAAGAAGCTCACGGAATTTTTCGGGGACGAATTTGTAATAAAACTGCTCGTTCCTGTCCTTTGCTTCAAAAAACTTTTCGAGCTGGCTCGCCATTTCGTTTACGCCCGTGCAAATTTCGCCGATCTCATCTTTCGGGGCATTTTCTATCCTTGCGGAGAAGTCGCCGCCTGCTATCGAGGTCACGGCATTTTTCACCTTGCGGAGATGTCCTGCGCTGATATATGTTATAAATACAGCCGCGCCAATGAAAGCCGCAAGGAGAATAACTATCCGTATCAAAGCCTTTTTAAAGGCGGCGTTTATATCATCGTTGAGATCGCTCGTGTTTGCCTGAAGCTCATAAAACGCTATCTGCTTTCCCTCAGAATTTAAGATAGGCGCAGAAGCGCACATATATGTATCCGTGATGCTTTCCGTTTCATATACGGATATGTATGAATAGTCGGAGGAGTTGCTTTCGTCGTAAGTGGACAATGTGAAAGGCATATCGTAATTATCGCCCGAAGCAAGCATAAAGTGCATACCGTCAGTGCCGTATAAAAATATATAGCCATAATATTTGCTGCTCCATTCGCTTGTGTTCGAGCCGATAAGCTGTCGGAGTTCATCGTGAAGCTCGTAAAGAGAGCCGTCGGAGGCAAATTCGAGGGTCGTCATTTTTTCAATTTTATCACCGCTGAGCGACCTGACGGAAAGCTCGATAATGGCTTCCATACGAAGTCTGCATTGGGTGAGATACTCATTGCGTATGCTGTTGAGAAGCGAAATTGTAATTGTCGCAGCCATTGCAATGACCAAGGGCAGCGTCAGAAGAAGCTGTTTTGACAGTATTGACATCCGCCAGTGCATAAGGCTGCCTATCACAGAAACAAGTCCCCACAGTAGCAGAACGGCGGAGATGAACGGCAGGACTGCCTTTACCAGCGACAAAGCCGCATAGCGCACGGGCAGTCTGTATCCGCCCTCTTCACGAACAAAGCCGTCGGGGGAAAGCTCGGTTATGTATCCGCCGATATCAACGGCAGGTACATCATTGCTTCGGTAAAGCGAATAGAACGACCAATAATAATCATCGGGGTCATCGTCTTCCTCCGCAAGCTCACGAGCGGTATAGAGAAGCTGAGGTTCTTCGCCGTCATAAAGCGAGTAGATATTTTTCTTGTTCAAGCCCTCTATAAGAATGATATGGTCGTCAAAGGCAAGTATGTCCTCGGGGAGAAATCCGTTTTCTGGGTCATTAAGGTCAAATGCGCCTTTGTAAAGAGTTTGGTAAGTTCCGTCGGGAAAGGCACGGACGATATCTCCGTTCACAAGAATCATGCAGTAGCTTCCGTCGGGCGAAGCGTCTGCAATGCTGAGGTCATTGTATTCTCCGAAATCGAACCGTGATTCCTCAATAATGAGAGGGTCGGTCTTATCTGCCGAAACAAGGCTTATCGCGCCGCTGTTGTCCTTATAAATGTATCTGATATTATTTTTGGTAACGTTCAGAGCCTTTATGGGATTGAGCTGCTGAGGAGGAAATTCATCGTCCCGATAGTCGTATCGGCATATCTCACGGATAAAGCGTCCGTTCTCATCAAATGCAAGGATAAGAGCCATTTCGGTAAGATACGCGTCACGGCTCGTTACCGCAACGCTGGCGTAAAGCTTTCCCTGCTCGTCAAAAACAGCCTGTCTGAATTCCGCACGGCCGTCAAAGCCGAGCTTGTCCGCTTCAAGGATATATCTGACCTTTTCGTCATTTTCAATGCAGTAAAGCCGAGTGTAATTATCGCATACGGCTTTTAATTCGCCGATTTCAGTATTGCCGGCGGTGTAAAATGACGGCATCGAAAACCAGACTTCCGAAAGACCGCCGTAATTGTGGTCGGACATTAAGAAAAAGCTTAGCGCGGCAATAATGCCTATGATAAGCATCGCCGCCCCGAGCTTGTAATTCTTTAATATCTTTTTTAATGACTTTATCAATTTCGCCCACTCCAGTATCATCTCATAATCTTTTGTTAAAATAATTATAACAAAAGATTATTTTGCTGTCAATATTTTTTATAAAATTGAAAAAGTTGAGTTCTATTGACATAATTGTTATATGAGTTCGATTTTTGACCTCTGCATTTATGCAAAACTTCCTTTGACACAAAGATATAAAAGCGGTATAATAAGATTAAGATGAGTGGCACTATGCGTAAATCCGATCGCATAGTGCCGCTTTTTTATTTTATACTTTTGAAAGGAAGAGGAAAATGGAAAACATACGGCAGAATAAAATGTCGGAAACTCCCGTAAAAAAACTTATGATATCAATGGGAGTTCCGATGATAATCTCAATGGTCTTGCAGGCTGTCTACAACATTGTTGACAGCGCGTTCGTTTCAAATATGCAGCAGAACGGCGAGGCAGCGCTCAACGCACTTACGCTTGCATTTCCATTGCAAATACTAATGGTCGCGGTGGGTATCGGAACGGGTGTCGGAGCGAACGTGCTCACGGCGCAGAATTTCGGACGAAAGGACAGCGAGAATGCGAACAAAGCGGCAGGAAACGCTGTTTTTCTCGCGCTTGTGATATATATTGTGTTTCTGCTGTTCGGAATTTTCGGAGCAAAGGCTTACATCGGCTCGCAGACGAATAATCCGCTGATACTTGCAATGGGAACGGACTATCTTTCGATATGCTGTATATTCTCATTCGGAATGTCTTTCTTCGCGGTTTATGAAAAGCTTTTGCAGGCAACGGGACATTCGCTTTATTCAACTATCGCGCAAATTGCAGGTGCGGTGACGAACATCATTCTCGACCCGATATTGATCTACGGTCTTGGAGCATTTCCCGAAATGGGCGTAAAGGGCGCGGCTTATGCGACTGTTATCGGACAGATAGTGTCGTTTGTATTGGCGCTGATATTTCATATAAAAGTGAACAAAGCGTTTTCAAACAAGCTTCGTTATTTCGTGCTGTCGCGAAAGACTATTTTTCAGATATATGCGGTCGGACTGCCTGCAATAATCTCTCAGGCGCTCATTTCTGTGATGACATACGGACTTAATCTTATTTTGGGCAGTATCGGGGAAAATGCCGTTACGGCTTACGGACTTTTTTATAAGATACAGCAGTTCCTGCTCTTTGCGGCGTTCGGTATGCGTGATGCGATAATGCCGATAACGGCGTTCAGCTTCGGAATGGGTGACAAGGGCAGGATAAAAGATTGCGTTAAGTACGGACATATTTACACGGCGGTGATAATGCTGTTCGGATTTGTGCTTATCGAAGCGCTGGCTGTTCCTTTCACGGCTATGTTCGGACTTGCAGGCGAAACGAGTGAGCTTTGCATAAGCGCGATGAGGATAATCTCTTTCAGCTTCGTATTTGCAGGGATAAACATTGCATTTCAGGGCATTTTCCAAGCTATCGGCGGCGGGATACAGTCATTGATAATTTCCGTGTGCAGGCAGGCTTTGTTCATATTCCCGTTTGCAATATGGTTTGCTCAGATAGCAAAAGCTTCGCACGAAAAGACATTTCTGATGTGGTTCATCTTCCCGATAGCGGAAGTTCTGACGGCGGTCGTTTCAATTTTTATGTTCATAAAAGTTTACAAGAAAAGAATAGAAACAATTGAGGCAAACAAGGAATAATACTAATCTCTGATCAACCTATAGACAAATCCTCGGCTATAATAAATCCACTCGGCGTCTAACTCCCTTGCAAGGCGACAAGCCTTACTGCGGTCGTTATCCTTGATTGGATTTATTCTATCTGTCGTCTTTGTCTATAGAACGATCAGAGATTAGTATAACTTGCTCGAAAAAGCTTGATTTTTTGCCCGTTTAAAGTTATAATTACAGTATAACTTTTTATAAGGGTGAAAAACAAAATGGAATTTTTCTATCATTTCGTAATTATAGCATTTATCTTTGCCTCGGGGTGCATTATCGGCTGGGGAATAGAAGTTATATACCGACGGTTCGCGCCGACGAATAAGGAGCATGTCTGGATAAACCCCGGCTTTCTGACAGGTCCGTATCTTCCGCTTTACGGCTTCGGGCTGACGGCGCTTTACCTTATGGCGAGCGCGGAAAAATACATACACATCGAGTCGCCCGTTGTGCGGAAGATAGTGCTTATCCTTGTGATGTCGGTCGCAATGACAGTGATAGAGTATATCGCAGGTGAAATTTTCATCGTGCGTATGCGAATAAAGCTTTGGGATTATTCGACGCGGTGGGGAAACTACAAGGGCATAATCTGTCCGCTGTTTTCGTTCTTCTGGGCGGTGCTCGGAGCGGCTTATTACTTCTTTATCCACCCGCATATACTGTCGGCGCTTGAGTGGTTCTCGCGGAATCTGCTGTTCTCGTTCTGCATCGGATTTTTCTACGGAGTTTTCATCATCGATGTTTGCTATTCGTTCAATCTCGTGGCGAAGATCAAGGAATTCTCCGAGGAAAACGAGATCGTCATCAAGCTCGAAGAGCTCAAGCTCCACATTCGCCGTTCGGCAAAGGAGCGAAAGGAAAAATACAACTTTATGCTTGCGCTCGCTTCGCAGACTCCGCTTTCCGAACATCTTCGCACATATTTTGAAAAGCTTTCCGAAAATGAGAAGCTTGCAAAACTGAACGAAAAGGTCAGAGAGAAGATCGAAGAGAAAAAATCGGAGAAGAAATAAAAAAGGAACGCAGCCGTCCCGAATATGGGACGGCTGCGTTTTTATGGTTTTTCAGTCAGAGCAGGTTAGGACTTCATTCCTGTCTTGTAAGCATCGATCATCTTCTTGCTGATGTGTCCGGAACGGCAATCGCCGAGGCTGCGTCCCCGAACATACGTAAAATCATGATTTGCGCCTGTTTTCAGTTTTATCTCAAGCTTCATGCATTCCTTGTTTCGGGGAATGACGTTTATCCTGTCTATCACGGTCAGGACCATTTCATCAATTTCTTCATGAGTCATATCTCTGTCTGGGCTGTACATTTCCCTGAAATATTTTTCTATCTTTTCAAGCTCACGGGCATAATCATCTGATTCCATAGCTTTTTTCTCAAGTGCGAAAATATCTTCTTCAAGCTCGCTGATTGTGATGTTGGAAGCGTCATTTCTCTCTTTAAATTCCGATTTTGAGATCATTCCGTCGGTATAAATATCAAGAAGCTTTTCACGCTTGGCTTTTTCCTTTTCAAGCTTTGCTTTGAGCAGGTCAAGCTCTCGGCGTGTATTTGCGGAGGTGTCGGCTTCACGGTAAATTTTCAGAAATGCCGAAACATAATCTTCGATATTCTCGGAGATGTTCTTGAAATGCTCGGAAAGCATTTTGTATAGATCCTCTTCAAGTATTGAGAACGATGCGCAGGCTTTTGCTCCGAAGCGGCGCTTTTCGCTGCATATCCACTGATAGATAGGCTTGCCCTTTGAAACGCTGTTGGAATAGCTTGTCCGCCAGTAGGCTTTGTCATCTGCGGCACACCATATCTTTCCCGTGAAAACGCTTTTGTCCTTCAAAGAACGCTCACGGGATTTTACAACTGCGCTTCTCGCCTTGAATATTTCATTGCATTTGTCCCAAAGCTCCTCGCTGACTATTGCGGGCACGATCTCGCCCGTTTCGTCCTTGTACATCACCCATTCTTCTTCGGGGAGAAAACGCTGTTCTTTGGTGCGGTAGTCAACTACCTTGACCTTATTTCCGCAGTAAAAGCCTTTGTATTTGGGGTTCTGAATTATACCCGAAACGGTGTTGTGGTGTATTCGTGTGCCGTTTCTTCCACGGTAGCCCTTGTTGTAAAGCATATCCTCGATCTTGCGGACACTGTATCTGCCTGTTGCATATTCCTCAAATATGAGCCGCACCATTTCGGCTTCGCTTTCATTTATTACAAGCTTGCAGTCACATTTGTCATAGCCGAAAATGCGGTTGTTGCCCATTACATTTCCGCTTTCGATAGCACGCTTATGTCCCCAGCGGACACGCTCGGAGAGCTTTCGTACTTCATCGGCGGCAATGCTTGACATTATGGTCAGGCGAAGCTCGCTGTCCGTATCAATGGTGCAGATGTTGTCATTCTGAAAGAAAACGCCGACTCCCGAACGGAGAAGCTCACGAGTATATGTTAAGCTGTCGATAGTGTTACGGGCAAATCGGCTGACCTCTTTGGTAAGCACAAGATCAAAAACGCCTGCTTTTCCGTCCTCGATCATTCGCATAAAATTAACACGGTTGACAGCGTTTTCGCCTCGGACACGGTCAACATAGCCTTCAACGTAAGTCCAGTTTTTGTTGCTTTTTATAAAATCCGTGAAATAGGTTATCTGATTTTCAATGGAATTTTCCTGCTCTTCTTTGGTGGTTGAAACACGGGCATAAAAGGTCACTCTGAGATCAAGGTCAAAAATGGTTTTCTGCTCGTATTTCATTTTATTGGCGGTTTCGTATATATCCATAACGCCCTCCTGTATGTATCATATATTGATGTTACCATACCAACAATGATTTGTCAAGATATTTAGGTGCATTTTATGTAAACAGGGCAGGGAAGAGCCTGCCCATAATTATGCCGAAAGTTTTTCGATCATTGCGATCATTTTGTTGCATTTGGCAAGGCTGATCTTTCCCTGCTTGTGGAGTATCATTGTCCAGGCTTTCAGGGTCAGTTTTTTCAGATATAGTTTATCCGCTTTTTCGTCTGTTGTCATATGCATTCCTCCTGATGTTAGTTTTCTCCTATTAAGGAAAATTTATTCTGTTTGATATTGTTGTAGTCTGTTTTTTCTATCGGGAATAACCATTATATATCTTTTGGTATTCCCGTTCTTTCTGTTGTTCAAACATTCGCCTTTGTTCCTCTGCTCTCCTGCGATGTTCCTCACGCATATCCATATATGCAATCTCCGCATTTCTCTCCGCTGTGGGTTTAGGCTCTGCCTTGTATGTACCGTCCTCCTGCGGTTCAAGTCCGTTGTGATAATTCTCAATCTGAATGCGAAGCTGTTCCTGTTCACGAATCCTGTCATAATCGGATTTAAGAAAATCCTCCAGATACGCAAGCGACATTTCCGCATTTGCACGTTCTTTTGATGCTCTGCCCATTTCTTCGGCAAGGCGGTCAAGCTGTTTAAGGTCATTACGGAGCTTGTCCTTCAGCTTTGGCAGCCAGTTTTCCATATGAGTATTCCAACCGCCGATACCTCCGATTTCGGCAAGTTTCCAATGCAAATCCTCCAACCGCTTCTGCTGTGCTTCATCTCTGTTCTCTGTTTTCAGCAAACGGGCATATTCATCGCCCAAATAGTCCAGCGTTTTCAGCTTTTCTTTTTTCTCCGCACATTTGAAATACCTGTATATCGCATTATCCTCTTTCCGATTTGAAGCCGTAAAAAATTTTTTCATATCATTAAGAGAATGAATATGATTGCTGTGGATAAAATTCAGCACCTCGAAAGACTTTTTTACCTCAGCATAGGTCGGATAATGAATTACCGGTGCACGATAAATATCAAGCTGCCGCTCACGAATGCCGACAGCAATTTCAACCTAAAAACCGATAAACGCACTTATCTTTCTGCCAACAAATTCATTCTGCTTGTTGTTTATCCTCTGAATTAACATTTGATAGGAATAACCATATCCCAATTTTGAAATGCAGCAGCCGTATTTCACGCCTTTCGGTTTTGCGATAAGTCTGCTTTCATTGGTAAAGGTGTAACCGCTTTCTTTCATTTTTTCGATAAGCGAATAAATGTCCGTAACATCATCACTATGGATAAGCCTGTCAATGGTATCAGCCATTTTAACTTTCTACGAATATCCTTTCTTACGGGATCATGTTCCTTGTAGCCGATAGTGCTGTTTCTCTTTGGATTCTTGATGATGTCAAGATTATGCTCAATGCAAATTTCATCGGAACGCTTTCTGATGAACTGCAGGGATTTCATATTACTGTGCCAACGAATCCCGTCAAGGTCATACGGACAAACGGCGATGTGATTATGAACGTGATCGGTATTAATGTGAGTGCTGACGATTATCGGTCGATTCTCTCCGAAAATGCTTTTTGCCCACTCAACACCGATGCGATGTGCCGCTTCTGCCGAAACGCTTGAATCGAAAGACTGTGTATATGAGTGGATTCGGATATTTCTTTTTCCGCTGTTTTTTGAAGAACAGCATTTTTCAAATTCTTCATTATTGTACTTTTCAAATATTTCTTTGAAATTATCGTAAGCAGTTTCAAGGTCATCACCGCAGCATATTCCCGTGACATATTTCATTTCTTCATTTTTCTCGGGATTCAAGATGTACTTCAAATGAGCTTTCGGAGTTGTATGAATTGCAGTATGCTTGACATAAGCCAAATCACAGTACCTCGTATGACAGCGGTTTCAGATGTTTGGCAATGCTTCTGCTCATTTCATTAAGCTGCTTTCTCAGATCACTGACATCAGACAAATACACCGCCTTATTTGAATTCACCACCGTGGCAATTTGGTTGATGTTGTTTCCGATTTTCTTAATATCGGAACGAAGTCCGAAAATATCGGCGGTGTTGTAAAGCACCACCTGACTGTTTACGGCAGAAGTCCTCAAAAATCTGCTGACGGTCATTCCTGCGGCAGCGGCTTTGCGTCTGATCTCAGATGCTTCTTCCTCCGCTGCCCGAAATTTCATAATTGTAGTTCTGTTCATAATTCCTACCGTCTATATCTATGGATATACTTATATAAGGACTATGACTGCGAAATCCGTCTGAATTTGGGTACACAAATTCTATGCTTGCTAAATCATAGCAGCCACCTCCTCCGCAAAAATCATGCGACTCTCCCGATTATCCGCAACTTGATTGCAGATATTTGCAACAGTTGCGGATATTACTTCTTATCCTGTCCGAATATGTTCTTAAAAATGTTATTCTGTTTCGGTGTGTTTGGTTTTTCGGATTCCCGAAGCTGCTTTTTCAGCTCGGCTATCTCATTTCTGAGCATTGCAATTTCATCGTCCTTTTGGGATAGCGTGGACGTAAGATCTGCTATTTTTTCATCGCATTCCCGGAGCCTGTACATCTGATTTTGGCAGCTCTCGGCTCTTGCTTCGCTGATACTGCTCAGCTCCTCATTTTCGGTTTTAAGCTTGGCTTTTTCCTTTTCAAACTCGATTTCCATAATCTTGTACAGAGCTTCGGCATCGGAGCATTTCTTCTTGTAATCCTCACATTCCTGCGTAAGAAGGGAAACGGAGTCTGCATATTCCTTGTTTTCCTTTTTGAGATACTCGATAACAGCTTTATAATCGGACATTTTTGAAGCCAATTCATCACGCTCTGCCTTGAACCTCTCGTTCTCCGAAACTATTTCTTTATTCTTTTTAAATAGATAATAATTACGTTCATCAAGTGCCTTGTAGCTTGCTTTCTTGGGCTTCAGAAGGTTCACCGCAAAGGGATCAAGGTCAGTAACGTTTCCCTTATTCTTTGAAATATGCCCTTCAAGTTCAGCTGCATATTTTTTGATTTTTGCATATACAGCCTGATGGGAAACTTGAAAGGTTTTGCAAAATTCACTGATTCTCATTTTTCACTCCCATTTTGAAGCTGATACCAACAGGCATTAAAAAATGTTGATACCACAAACGTTGTCTTTTAATACCACTGCCGATATTGGCGTTAATATGGGGCATTTTTCATACCACTTTATTGGCTCTATTTCTGCCCCATATCAGCACCACTTTTCTTGTGGCTTCAAATATCCCCTGTTCCGATACCAACTTTTCAGCTTCATTTCAGCCTATTTTTGAAGCTGATACCAAAACAGCGGGATTTTGAAGTCATACCACCTTGAAAAAAGTAATACCACTTGACGAAAATCTCACATTTCAAGAAAATCATCATCAACGAAATCTTCATTTTCGTCAAAATCGGAGTTTGCGGAATTTTCGGAATTGTCATTTTTCAGAATTTCCTTATTTGCAGTATTTTCGGAATTTGTAATTTCGGCAGAAACAGTTTCCTGTTCAAAATCCGAATTCTTACAAACTGTGCCGATCTCCTCTCTAACGATTTTCCTTATCCCGTCAAAAAGCGTTTTACGATTATTCTCATTTTCCGAAAATGAGATAAGTGCAGCCACAATTGTATTTGAATAGCTCATATCGGAGCTTTTCAGAGTGTCATAGGCTTTTCTGTGGTCGGGCTTGTCCAGATTAAGCCTGAGATTTGTTGTCTTTACCATCTGCACACTTCCTCAGCTTTCTCTTTGCCTGACATTCATAGCCTTTTGCATTTGCACAAATATCTGTGATGAACGTTGTGTTGGGCGGATTGACATTGTGATTGTTCATTACAACTGCTCCGCCGCCTACCACATAGAGCTTCATCAACCGGGAATTGTAATCGTACTTGTAAAGGGCATTTAGTATGCTCTTGCAGTATTCCTCGGCACAATATCTCATTACATTTTCATATTCCTGCGGAAGTTCCTGCTCTGTATTCATCAGAAACTTTTTGATGATGCTCTCGTCAATGTCCTCATGGAATTTGTTCATAAGAGCATTGCGAATTTCTATCACGCACTTTTCTACTCCCAGCTTTTCGGTACGGCAGCTGTCGGTTATTACCTTGTGGTCGATGACTTTCATAATATTCATCGTCCCGTTTCCAATGTCGGCTATCATATTCACTTCGCTCATATCCTTGAGCCTGTCATACACCGCACAATATCCCTGCGGATAAACTGAAATGCCCTCGATATGAACGCTGTACTGCTTGTTGTTGTAGATGAAATCCACATTCTCATTCTTCATCATATATTCGGAAAATCTGTCACGCTGCTCCGAATACCACATAAGTGGAAGTCCGACAGCAAGATGAACGTTCGCTTCTGTAATTCCTGCAAGGGACAATTCCTTGCCGATTCCGTAAAGAGTGAGGTAGTAGTTATCCATATCTGTGGTCTTGTCCGCTGTGAAGGACTTGTGATTTTCGCCGATACAGATGAACTTTCCATCGTATTCAAGAAGCTCCTTCTTGAATGGCGGCTCGATGTCATGCACCCTTACGCCCGATGCCGTAACCGTATTGGCGGTTTTGAGATTTCCATAACCGTGGTCGATGCCTATGATAAAAGTGTCATTAAACCTGATCATTTGTTTTTCCTCCTTGGATAATTTTATTTTTCGTTTGTCCTCTCCAGCTCCGCAATCCAATCAAGAAATTTCTCCCGTCTGATGAATTTACGCTTGCCGATGCGGATAACGGGAATGTCCTCACGATTGAACAGGGAGTATGACATAGAACGTGAAAATCCCATATCCTGCAAATCTTTTGCGGAGAGAATTTCGGGCGTGTGCTTTAAATCCTCACTCATATTTTTCACCACCTTTCTGCTTTCGATAATTCAATTATACAACATTTTTTTCAAAAAGCTCAAAATAGTGGTGTGACCGAGTACCACTCGATTGATAACGTCCAATCAATCACATAAGAACTGATTGGTTTTACTGATTGAAATTGACATTCGGGTCTTAATGTGATATACTATTATATAATGAACAAGCAATACACAATCATAAAGATACATCACTGATTGGAGGACAACAAATGAACGTAAAAAACATAAACGCACAGAATCGGACAGCGGCTATCGGGGTCAGCTTTGATGTCCCCAATGAAAAAGAAGTCATTGTTATCGGCAGTCCCGAAAATCTTAAACATTATTTCACTATGGGTATCGTTTCCGATGAAATAGAGGTGCGCACACGAAAGCTCGGCAGCCTTGTGGAAGATATGAACGAGCTTGCCAAAGGTGACTATGACGGCAAAATGGACACTATGGCTGAATGCTCCAACGGTCTTTGTGGAATAATCAGTGAAGGACAGGGCAACAAATCTGCGGAAGAATATATAAATACCCTCACCGAAATGTATGATGATTCCGGCAAGGGCAATATGATTCTTAACTTTATGATATTTTCGATTCTTACAAACTATCGGTATAATCACAAGACATTGAGTACAGAATGGCATATGTTCAATTCAACTATGAAAAAGTCGGCGGCACGTTTTGCGGAACAGTTTAACACTTGTGTTTCGGATATGCTTATGCCTTTCCGTAATCTGCCTACGCTTGACGGAGGTAACGTGAGATATTGGGATATTTCCGAACAGCTCAACGATGCTCCCACTGACTTAACTATACATATCTACTATACCCACAACAACGGAACGTGGCAGACAGGATATGTAGCCGAAGATTCTTTTCTCGCTATACTCCGTATATACTGCGATATTCTCAAGCAGTCAAACCGCATTATTTCCAACTGTCCAATCTGCCGCAAGCTCATTGTAAAAAGTAAGCAGACTGAGTCCGATTTCTGTTCGGAGGAGTGCAGACTTGTAAACAAAAACGAGTGGACAAAGGAAATACGGGCAAAGAACGCCGGGAGTGATGTTCAGAGGACCTATGACATTTTCTATACAACGGGCAATAATCTGAAACGCAAGCTGAAAAAGGACGAAGCCAAGCTGAATGAGTTTGATGCTTATTTCAAGGATATGCGTAAAAAGGCTCTTGCTTTGAAGAACAGCGTTAATGATGACAGTCCCGATACAGAACTTAGGGAGTATAGAGAGAAGATTCGGGAGATGACTGATGAAATTGTGAACTTTGCCGATGAGCTAAATGATGAGATCAAGGATGAGAGGTATAGGACGAGTTCAACTATAAGTTAACAGGTTTACAGTTAAATAGCCGCAAGCGTGGAAAAGGTATATACCTTTTCGGAAAAACTATGTACAGCTTTTGCTGCTGCTTGACTGGTTTTTGTATTTGGGGTATAATGGAATAAATTACTGTAAGCAATTTTGAGGTGAACTCAATGCCATTAACAATAGCAATATGCGACGATAACGAAGATCAGATAAAAGAGTTGCGGCGGCTTCTCGGAGAATGGTCCGCAGACAAGCCATTTGCACTCAATATAGATGAATACATCAGTGCGGAAAGCTTCCTGTTTTCCTATCCCGATAAGCCTTGCAATCTTATCCTGCTGGATATTGAAATGAAGCGGCTGAACGGTATGGAGCTTGCCCAAAAGCTGCGTTCGGACGGGAATATGTTGCCGATAATTTTCATCACAGGATATTCCGAATATATGAGCGACGGTTACGAAGTCGAAGCTCTTCATTATTTGCTGAAGCCAGTTGACAAATCAAAGCTTTTTGCAGTACTTGACCGATACATAAAGCGGCATACTCCCGAAAATGAGATAATGCTTGCCTGCGATGAGGGCAGTATTCATGTTTCGCCCGATATGGTCGTTTTCTGCGAAGCTGTGGGCAAGAAAACTCATGTGCGTTTGCGGGATAATGTCATTGTCTGCAATTCGGGGATAAGC
>ERZ1026854.1504-NODE-1504-length-14571-cov-4.790438_pt1 | contig 14571 bp, 12 predicted proteins | sample MGYA00380157_ERZ1026854 | MGnify/ENA primary metagenome ERZ1026854 (study PRJEB33269, sample SAMEA4719793) | human gut metagenome | biome: human-associated habitat; feature: organic feature; material: feces | place: Cameroon | collected 2013-10 ...
AGATTACACGGAAGAGCTGGATGCCTTGGAAAAAGAGGGGATCATCCGCCAGCACGGCTTTCAGACGGATGTTCATTCCTATCTGAAGGAAGCCTCGGCGCTGGTACTGCCCACATACCATGAGGGCATGTCAAATGTGCTGATGGAGGCATCTGCCACGGGACGCCCTGTGATCGCAACCAATATCAGCGGATGCAGGGAAATCTTTGAGGACGGCGTCACGGGCTTTGGCTGTGAGCCGGGAAGTGCGGAAAGCCTGATTGAGGCGCTTCTAAAATTTCTGGAACTGAGCACGGAGAAGCGCGCGGAGATGGGACGAAATGCAAGGCGGAAGATGGAGCGGGAATTTGACAGACGACAGGTAACTGATGTATATATAAAAGAGATTGAACGTCACATAGCGAGGAAGGATGGAGAAAAATGAGTTTGTATGAGAAGCTGTTAAGCGGAGAAGAGAAGCTGTCACTGGTGGGACTGGGATATGTCGGCATGCCGATTGCGGTTGCATTTGCCAGAAAGATCAAGGTGGTGGGCTTTGATTTAAACGAGAAAAAAATCGAACTGTATAAGAGCGGCATCGACCCGACCAATGAGGTGGGAAACGATACCATCAAAGAGACGACCGTGGCGTTCACGGCAGATCCTTCCAAGCTGCGGGAGGCGAAGTTCCACATTGTTGCGGTTCCTACCCCGGTGAACGACGATCACACGCCGGATCTGACTCCGGTGGAGGGTGCAAGCCGCATTCTGGGACAGAACCTGACAAAGGGCTCCATTATCGTGTTTGAGTCCACCGTATATCCCGGCGTGACGGAGGAAGTCTGCGTTCCCATTCTGGAGAAGGAATCCGGGTTAAAATGCGGCGTTGATTTCAAGATCGGTTACTCACCGGAGAGAATCAACCCCGGCGATAAGGTACACCGTCTGGAGACCATCACCAAGATTGTTTCCGGTATGGATGAGGAGACCCTGGAAGAGATTGCAAACGTATATGAGCTGGTTGTGGAGGCAGGTGTATACCGCGCAGAATCCATCAAGGTAGCGGAGGCTGCAAAGGTAATCGAGAACAGCCAGCGCGATATCAATATTGCATTTATGAACGAGTTGTCCATCATCTTCAATAAGATGGGCATTGATACCCAGTCCGTTCTGAAGGCTGCGGGAACCAAGTGGAATTTCCTGAAATTCTATCCCGGTCTTGTGGGCGGACACTGCATCGGCGTGGATCCCTACTATCTGACCTATAAGGCAGAGCAGATGGGATATCATTCCCAGATCATTCTTTCCGGACGCCGGATCAATGATGATATGGGTAAATATGTTGCGGAAAGTCTGGTGAAGAATCTGATCAAGGCGGATATTCCCGTAAAGAACGCCAAGGTAGCCATTCTGGGCTTCACCTTCAAGGAGAACTGCCCGGATACCAGAAACACGAAAGTCATTGATATTTACAAGGAACTTGGCGAGTACGGCATCACCCCCATTGTGGTGGATCCGGCGGCGGATGCGGACGAGGCAAAGCGACTTTACGGCATTACCTTCGGAACCATGGAGGATGTAAAAGATATGGATGCCGTTCTGGTAGCGGTGGCGCATCACGCATTCCAAGATCTGAAAAAAGAGGATATCGATAAGCTGTATAATGCAAAGAACGGTCAGAAGGTACTTCTGGATATCAAGGGCCTGTTTGACCGCAAAGACTATAAAGACGGATATTTGTACTGGAGACTGTAAGGGAGCGTAGGCAAGTATGGGATACAAAAATCTGAAGTTTGACAAGGACAGTGTTTTTCTGGTAACCGGCGGGGCCGGATTTATCGGCTCCAACATCTGCGAGGCATTGCTGGATATGGGCTACACCGTCAGATGTCTGGACAACCTTTCTACCGGAAAGTATGAGAATGTGGAGTTGTTTCTGGACAGACCCGGATACACCTTTATCAAGGGAGATATCAGGGAGCTGGACACCTGTATGGATGCTTGCAAGGGCGTGGATTATGTCCTGAATCAGGCAGCGTGGGGAAGCGTGCCGAGAAGCATTGAGATGCCGCTTCTGTACGAGGAAATCAACATCCGCGGCACATTGAACATGATGGAGGCGGAACGGCGTGAAGAAGTTCGTTTACGCTTCCAGCTCCTCCGTTTACGGCGACCATCCGGTTTTGCCGAAGAAGGAAGGACATGAAGGAAAACTGCTATCCCCCTACGCCCTGACCAAGCATGTGGACGAGGAGTACGGAAGGCTTTATAAGGTACTGTACGGACTTGACACCTACGGCATGCGCTATTTCAACGTGTTCGGAAGAAGGCAGGATCCCAACGGCGCTTATGCGGCGGTGATCCCGAAATTTATCAAGCAGCTTCTGAACGGGGAGACGCCCACCATCAACGGCGACGGAAAGCAGTCCAGAGACTTTACCTATGTGGAAAATGTGGTGGAGGCAAACTTAAAGGCATGTCAGGCTTCCTCGGAGGCGGCAGGCGAAGCCTTCAACATCGGCGCGGGCGGAAGAGAGTACCTGATCGATGTGTACCATGCACTGTGCAAGGCGCTGGGAAAGGATGTGGAACCTGTCTTCGGGCCGAACAGAGCCGGGGATATCAGGGATTCCAACGCCGATATCAGCAAGGCAAGGGAGCTTCTGGGATATGATCCCGACTATGATTTTGCAAAGGGAATCGCGCTTGCGATCGACTGGTACAAGGCAAATCTGTAAATAGGACGAGGGTGCAGCATGAAATATAAAGTGGTGGTGTTTGGGGTAAAGGATACCTCTGAGAATATCGTGAGCTTTATACAGGAAAATATTTGCCCGGTGGATCTGGTCATTACGATCAGCCCGGAGGTGACGAAGCACAATCAGGTTTCCGGTTACAAGGGGCTTTCCTTTCTGACGGAAAAGTACGGGATTCCCGTACATGAGGCAGACAGCTATTTTCTGACGGACGAAAAGACGCAGAAGTTCTTGGCAGAAAATGAGTTTGATCTTGGCATTTCCATGGGCTGGCAGCGTCTGATTCCAAAATCCGTGCTGGATCGTTTTGCCTACGGCATATACGGCTTTCACGGAAATTGCGGTTATCTGCCGTTTGGCAGGGGGCGCTCGCCCTTGAACTGGTCGATCATCCTCGGGGATACCCGCTTTAACCTAAATATGTTCCGTTACGACGAAAAGGCGGACAGCCCCAACGTGTTTGACACGGAAATGTTTTCACTGACGGTCTGCGACGATATCAGAACGGCGCAGTACAAGAATATGATCTGTTCCAAAAATCTGATCCGCAAACTGCTTTCGGCATATGCGGAAGGGAACATACCCATCCGCACCGAATCGAGGGATTTCGATTCATGGTATGAAAAGCGGACGGCACAGGACGGCAGAGTGGATTTTCACAAACGCACCAGAGAGATCCACAATCTGATCCGGGGCGTGGCAGCTCCTTTTCCGGGTGCGTATGCGTTTGCCGGGGAAGAGAAAGTGATTATCTGGGCGGCGCAGCCTTTTGACGAGATGATTGATTTTTCCGCGTATGCTCCGGGGGAAGTGGTGGATGTATTTGACGGCTGTCCCGTGGTGAGAACCGTGGACGGATCTTTGCTTATACGCAAATATGAGTCGGCGCATGTGCTGAAACCGGGGGATGTGCTGGAATAGAAGTTTGGTTTGGGAGTAAATGACAGAATGAAAACAGCCATTCGGATGGATGATATTACACCGGATATGGATTGGGAACGTTTCCGGGCGTTCAAGGCGCTGCTGGATCGTTATGAAATCCGCCCGCTGATCGGGGTCGTGCCTGAAAATCAGGATGAGAATCTGCATTGCGGAGAAGCCGCCCCCGACTTCTGGGAGTATGTGAAAGAACTGCAGGAGCAGGGATGGAAGGTCGCCATGCATGGCTTCCGGCATATCTATACGACAAAAAAAGGCGGTTTGTTTCCGCTGAATCATTTTTCGGAGTTCGCGGGAGTTCCCTATGAAGAGCAAAGCAGAATGCTGCGGGAGGGAAGAGCGATTCTGGAGAAAAACGGCGTATTCACGGATCTGTTTATGGCGCCTGCGCATTCATATGACCGCAATACACTGAAAGCACTGGCGGAAAATGGTTTTGTACGCATGACGGACGGGTTTGGAAGCAGACCCTACCGCTATAAGGGAATCACGTTCTATCCGATTCCGTTTATTCTGGAGAGAAGCTTCTGCAAGAAAAAGGGCTTCACTACCATGGTGGTACATGCGAACACCATGACGGAAAAGGATCTTGCACGATATGAAAGGATGCTTGAGGAGCATAGGGAGAGCATGATCTCCTACGAGTGTATGCTACAGGAGGTACCCGTTTCCAGAGGCTTTTTTGGACATGCGTGGGAGTATCTTCTGGCGGCGGCGAAGCATGTACTGGTAAAATTAAGAGGATGATATATGAGTGAACCAATCAGAATCCTGCATGTGCTTGGCGGTTTGAACCTGGGCGGTGCGGAGAGCCGTATTATGGATTTGTACCGGAATCTTGACAGGAACGAGATTCAGTTTGATTTTCTGGTACATTCCGCGGCGGAACAATATTTTGATAAAGAGGTTAAAAAGCTGGGGGGACGGATCTACCGTGTCCCCCAATTTAAATTGTATAATCTGTTTTCCTACAAAAGGGCGTTGCGGCGTTTTTTTGCGGAGCATCACGAGTTCAGGGCGGTGCACGGTCATATGACCAGCACCGCATCCGTTTATCTTCCCATAGCAAAGAAAGCGGGCGTGCCCATCACCATTGCCCACTCCAGAAGTGCCGGAGTGTCGGGTGGAATGAAGGGAATCGCCACAAGATGGCTCCGCCGGTCGCTGAAACACAGGGCAGACTACTGCCTTGCCTGCTCAAAGGAGGCGGGAGAAGCGGTTTTTGGGAAAAAATGGGTGGAACAGGGCAAGGTGGAGGTGATTCCCAACGCCATTGATGCCTCCAAATATGTTTTTGATGAAGAAAAACGCCGCAAGATGCGGGAAGATCTGGAAATACAGGACAAATTTGTCATCGGTCATGTGGGAAGTTTCCGGGAGCCAAAAAATCATACATTTCTGATACAAGTATTTGCTAAGATCCTTGAGAAGAGACCGGACGCCGTGCTGCTTCTTTTGGGAGAAGGCGCGCTGATGGAACAGGTGAAGCGGCAGACAGAGGAACTTGGTCTTTCCGATGCCGTGCGTTTTCTGGGCAACCGGAGCAATGTGGCGGATTACTATCAGGCGATGGACTATCTGGTGTTTCCCTCCCTCTATGAAGGGCTTCCGGGCACTGTGGTGGAGGCGCAGACCTGCGGCCTGAAATGCCTGATTTCCGATACCATTACTTCGGAGGTTCACATTACGGATCTTGTAACAGCGTTTTCACTGGAGCAATCGGCGGAGGAGTGGGCGGCACAAGTGATCCATGATGAAGGATATGAGCGAAGGAGCAGACTTGCAGAGGTGCAAAAAGCCGGTTTTGACATGGGGGCGCAGATAGAGCGGTACAGACAGCTCTATTGGAAAAATCTGCTGCTCCTTGTACCCATGTTGCATCAGGGCGGATTTGAAAGAATCTGCGCCATGACCGCACATTTGCTGAAAGAAGTCTGCAATGTGCGCATTGCGGTGTTCAGCACCGAGGACATGTTCTATGATGTGACCGGAATTGAGCTGATTGATTTAAAGCTTGGAACCACGCCGGGTCTTGTGGGCAAGGTATGCAATGTGTTCCGGCGCAGAAGCGCGCTCAGACGGATAAAGAAGCAGAAGAATATCCACATCACATACAGCTTTGGCATGACCGCCAATCTGGTCAATTCCATATCAAAGGTCGGGGATGAGATCTGGCTGGGACTGCGCAGCTACGGTGATCTGCAGAACAAAAGCCAGATGAAGCTGTTCTGTAAAAAAGCGGACAGGGTGATCTGCTGCACCGGCGCGATGGAAGACGAACTGCGGGAGAACTTCCACCCGGAACGAACCGATACGTTATATAACCCCTGTGATGTGGAGAGGATAAGACAGATGGCGGAAGAGCCGGTTGCCGGCGAACATGCCGGCTTTTTCGCGGACAATAGCCCAATCATTGCCGCCATGGGGCGGGAGGATGATGTGAAGGGCTTCTGGCATCTGGTGAAAGCCTTCTCTCTGGTGAAAAAGGAGCTGCCGTCGGCAAAGCTTCTGATCGTGGGAGAGGGAACGTTTACGGAGTATGAAGGACTTTCGGAGGAGCTTGGCGTGCGGGACAGCGTTCTGTTTGCCGGAGCACAGAAAAATCCGTTTGCTTATCTGAAACGGGCGTCCCTGTTCCTTATGACCTCGGTGTTGGAGGGATTTCCCAACGCCCTGATCGAGGCGATGGCGGTGGGGCTGCCTGCCATGTCGGTCAACTGTAAGACAGGGCCGGCGGAAATTCTGACGGAGGATTACAGAAGTACGGAGGATCGCCATAAAGTCTACATGGGCGAGTACGGCGTTCTGCTGCCTGTAATCAACTCGGTCAAGAATCTGGAGGCGGGTGAGATTGAGGAGGAAGAGCGGGTCATGGCGGCGGAAACCCTGCGCATATTGAAGGATCCGGCAAAGGAAAAGGAAATGGGCGAGGCGGCGTTCAGACGGAGTGAAGCTTTTTCCGTGAACAGCTATGTAGAGCGTCTGACGGCGTGGATAAACGGCTTTACCCCCCTTTTGTAGTGTGATATAATTTGAAGATAGTACGAGCAGATGAGTGGGAGGATTCCAATGAATAAGTTATTTGCGGTAATCAGTTCCGTGCGTCAGATGGGAAGCAAGAGCAGCATGTCATTTGCAGTGTCGCAGCTTCTGTCCATGCATGGCTTCTACAGAAAAATGAGTGATGAAGCGTATCTTTCCATGTTGTACAAACGCTTTTTTAAGGGAAAAAGAACCTTGAATCTGGAGGATCCAAAGACACTGACAGAAAAGGTACAGTGGCTGAAATTGTACGATCACCGTTCTTTTTACACCGACATGGTGGACAAGTGCGAGGCGAAAAAGAGAGTGGCGGAGCGTGTGGGGGAAGAGCATGTGATTCCTACGCTGGGTGTTTACAACAGCTTTGATGAAATTGATTTCGACGCACTGCCGGATAAGTTTGTCTTAAAGTGTACCCATGACAGTGGCGGTATCTGGTTTTGCAGGGACAAGGCATCCTTCGACAAGGAAGGAGCAAAAAGCTTTTTGGAGAAGCGCCTTGCCAGCGTACCCTTCTGGCAGAGTAGGGAGTGGGCATACAAGAATATCAAACCCAGGATCATTGCGGAACCGCTGATCGAGGAACTGGGTAAGCTGGACTCCGTGGAGTATAAGGTTTCCTGCTTCGACGGAAAAGTCGGATTTATAACGGTCTGCCGCGGAATTGCACACAGCAGCTTTGACGTGCGGAAAAATGATTTCTACGACAGGGATTTTCATTTTCTGCCTTTCAGAACCAGATACTATGAAAATTCCGGCATTGAAAACGAAAAGCCGGAAAATCTGGATGAGATCGTGGATTTCTGTGAAAAGATCGCGGAGGGAATCCCTTATGTGCGCATTGATTTCTATATCCTGAATGGAAAGATTTATTTTGGCGAGGCAACCTTCTATACTTGGGGAGGCTTTATCCATTTTGAACCGGAGGAGTGGGATCGCAAGCTTGGCGATATGATCAGACTGCCGCAGAAAAGCGGGGACTAATCGGGATGTGTATGAATGTATGGGAAAAAAGAAAACAATAGCATTTTATTGCAGCTCCCTGACAAAGGGAGGGGCTGAGCGCGTCTTCGTCAATCTTGCGGAGTACTTTAACGGAAAGGGCTATCGGGTCTATCTGGTGACGCAGTACAAGCAGGAGGATGAGTACGAAATCAGCGAAGAAATCACAAGGGTTCTGTCGGACATTACACCGGAGGAAGAAAAAGGGGGAAGGATCGGCAATTTTTATGCCAGGTACCACAAGCTCCGGAACATATTCAAATCCATCCGGCCGGATCTGGTTTTTTCCTGCAACGGAAAAAATAATTTTATGGCGCAGACAGCCAATTTCGGACTGCACAATAAAGTGGTGGTCTCTGTGATCGCAGACCCGGCACAGGAATATCCTACGAGAAATATGCGTTTTCTGGCAAAATTTTTGTTCCGCCATGCGGACGGAATTGTGTTCCAGACAAAACAGGCGATGGAATTTTTCCCGAAGGCGGTGCAAAAAAGAGGAATCATTTTGCCGAACTCCCTGAATCCTCTTTTTATCAAGCCTCGCTTTGAAGGGGAGCGCAGGAAGGAAATTGTGGCGGTAGGGCGGTTGGACGACAACAAAAATCACGCAATGCTGATCCGGGCGTTTGCAAAAATCAGCCCGAAATTTCCTGAGTACAGCGTCGTCATATACGGCGAAGGAGAAAACAGGAAAAAGCTGGAGGATATGCTTGCACAAATGCATCTGGAAGAAAAAGTGTTCTTGCCGGGAAGGGTGGATCATGTGGAGAACCGGATCGATAAGAGCATGCTCTTTGTTATGACATCCGATACGGAAGGGATGCCCAATGCGTTGATTGAAGCGATGGCGCTGGGGTTGTGTGTGATTTCCACGGATTGTCCCAGCGGCGGTCCCGGCGAACTCATTAACAGCGGAAGGAACGGCTATCTGATTCCGGTGAGAGATGTGGATGCCCTGCAAAGGCAGATGGAATATTGTCTTTCCCATCCGGAGGAGATGGAGAAAGCGGGACGTGAGGCGGCGCTGCTGCAGGAGGCGATGGCACCGGGAAAGGTGAACGCGAGGTGGGAGTCCTACTTTGCGGGATTGCTGTAATTTGACTGAAAATAGGTGCTATGATATAGTGGTTGGGTTAGAAAGGGAAGATCTTCATGAAAAAGGACTTTTTTTGTTTTTCTACAAAGAAGATGATTATATTAGGGGCTGTTATAACAGCCATATCCTTGCTGCCTCTTTTGATATTGGGATTTTACAATGTAATGTGTTATGATGACTATATTTTTGGAAAGGTAGTACACGAAACGTGGATTACGACGGGCAACTTTCGACAGACCATTGTTTCCGCAGCACGTCAGGCGAACAGTCGTTACATGGGGTGGCAGGGGTGTTGGATCGTTACCTTTTTGACGGGCATTTATCCTGCTAATTATGAGTATACGTTTTCATGGTTGGTTCCTTTTTTAAATATTTTTCTGTTTGTACCAGCTATCTATGCTGTTGGAAAACAGCTATTTACGAAATGGCTGGGAGGCGCAGGCAGAGAATCTAAAGTTGTGGTAATTGCAATTATTTTTTTGTTCTATCAGGTGATGGATTCTCCTTTTGAAGGATTGTACTGGTATAATGGATTTACAGCGTACACGTTTCCGCAGGCTTTTTGTTTTTTGGGAATTGCAGCGGCAACCCGGTTGCTGTTTGAGAATAAAAAGAACAGGCGCCTGCTGTGGAGTGTTATTTCAGCGGTATGTATGGTTTTAGCAGTGTCAGGCAATTACATTACGGCGTTGCAGATGATGATCATAATTGCCTTTCTTACCGTGTACTGCGTATGTACTGACAAGAGCGTAATACGGTATTGGGTATTTCCATGCGCTGGCGGAACCGTGAGCTTTCTGATTAGCGTACTTGCTCCGGAAAATATGGTTCGTGCTACTACGGGAGGATATACTTCCTACGGAGCAATAAAATCCATACTTTATTCATTTTATTATGCATTGTTATATGTGATCGACTGGACGCCTGCGATTGTAATATTGCTATGGATTGCATTAATCCCGGTGTTTTTGAAAATTGCACGGGGATCTGAAAAGCGTTTTAAGCATCCCTTATTGGTTTCAGTCGGCGCGTATTGCATTCTGGCTGCGATGTATACACCGTCCTTGTTTGCTATGGGCGAGGTTGGTATGCCCCGGACGAACAATATTATCCAAATAGTGTATTATTTGGAGTTGGCAGCAGTCACCATTTATTGGTTGGGATGGCTTCTGCAGCGAGGCAAGATACCGACAGAGGTTAGTGGTCAGAATGAAAAAAATGCAAATCGATTTACGACCGTGATGCTGTTGGTGATTCTTTTTATATGCTGTTTTACTATGAACAAAAATACGTACCATAGCATATCAGCGGCACGTTCTCTTGTAAACGGAGATGCGAGAATATTTTATAATGAGAGTATGGAGCGTTATGCTGCTTATCTGGATGAAAGTAAAGAGGATGTAACAGTGGAGCCGTACTCCTCTGTGCCTGCATTGTTTAATCTAACGGATCTCTCTACAGACCCACAAAACTGGTTGAATTGTGCGGTGGCGGATTATTTTGGTAAAAAGTCTGTAATGATGCAGGAAGCAGGTGAGTGATGCGAAAGAAAACATTGATTTTGGGAGCTGCCGGCTTTATAGGAACAAATCTTTCCTTGAAACTTTTGAATGAGAATAAGAGTTTGATCTTGTTTGACCGGGAAGATGCCTCGTATCAGCCTGATATACGGCAAGAAGGCACGGATGTGGTTTGTTGGGGCGGCTCTTTTGAGTCTTATGATTGGAAGGAGAAGGAAGATGAGCTACGGGAAGTATCGGAGGCATATCACTTGATCAGTACTACCTGTCCGACCAACACCAATCAGAACGTGGCATTGGAGATGGAGCAGAATTTGATCGCCACCATTCGTTTTTTGGATATTTGTGTCAGGGCGGAGGTACCCAAGGTGATTTTCTTATCTTCCGGCGGAACAGTGTACGGAAAGGAGCATACCGGTATTTGCAGAGAAGAGGAGGAAGCTTTCCCCATTACTGTATATGGGGTGCAAAAACTGGGGATTGAAAAGATGCTCTATCTATACCACGACATGTATGGACTGGACTATCGTATTATACGCCTGGCAAATCCTTACGGACCTTATCAGCGACCAAACGGAGTGCAGGGTGCGGTGAGTACCTTCACGTGGCGGGCAATGCATGGAATGCCGATTGAGGTTTACGGCGACGGATCAGTGGTGCGGGACTATATATATATAGAGGATGCTATCGAGGGAATCCTTCGGATTGCAGAGTCGGACGGAAAGCACCGTCTCTACAATCTGGGAAGCGGCAGGGGAACCTCCCTGCTTGAGGTAATTAAGACGATAGGGATGGTACTCGGATTTGATCCGCAGGTGTGTTTTTGTCCCGGGAGACCTGTGGACGTCCCCGTCAATGTTTTGGATATCAGCCGGTTCAGGACTGATATCGGGGAGTTTACTCCCATGGAGCTTGGCGAGGGAGTAAGCAGACTGACGGCATTTTACAGACAGCGTGAAACAGTCTGACTGAAGGAGGACTTTTTTTGAAAGTATTGGAGCATTATATTCCTAAGCCCATACCGTGTGAAACACAGACGGAGACAATATCCGTGGCGGTAGCGGTATACAACAGTGATGCTTATCTGGAAAGAGCCATTGAATCTCTGCTAAACCAGACTTACCGTAATCTGGAGATTATTCTGGTGGATGACGGGTCTACGGACAACTGTCCTGCAATCTGCGACAGATATGCGGAAATGGATGAACGGGTGAAGGTGATCCACAAGAAAAATGGCGGACTTTTCACCAGCAGGAATGTAGGAATCGAAAATGCCACCGGCACCTATATCACCTTTCTGGATGGAGACGACTGGGTGGACACCGATATGTATGAAAGGTTATTGTCGGCACTGAAAGAGAACGATGCAGATCTGGCAGTGTGCCGTTACCGATGGGTATATCAGGACGGAACAGAGGATGCATCCACGGATATGGCGGCAGTCATGGAGGGGCAGGAGGTGCTTGCAAAGTACCTGGAGGAGGATGATCGTTTCCAAATCCAGAATGCGGCATGGAATAAGCTGTATAAAAGGAGTTTACTGAAGGAACTGCGCTTTCCTCCCCGCTGGTATGAAGATATGTTGTTCACCATACAACTGCTGGCACTTCCCGAACGAAGCGTTTATCTGGACAGAGCGTACCACAATTATGTGTGTGACAGGAATACCAGTATTATGAATTCCGGGATCAACGACAGAACCTTCACGGACTTGATTCCCAATCTGTATGACCGTAGCGTGTACCTGAGGCAAAACGGCAAGGAGGAGCTTGCTCTCTTGCAGGATTATTTTCTCTATAAGCGCTTGTTGCTCTTTTACACACAGGTATCAAGAAGCCATAATAAAAAAAAGAAGGAATATAAAAAATTTCTCACGCAAAAGCTCAGGGAAGGGAAACCTCACTATGAGGAGATCTTTTCCATTGAAAAAGCAAATCCGAACGAGTACCGGAAGATAAAGATATTTCTGTGCTCACCACTATTGTACCGGGTGGCTATGCGACTGAATGATACAGTGGTGATACCGATAAAAACAAGAAGGGTAAAAAAATGATATGCTGATGTTACAGATGTCGGGAGGTCTGGGAAACCAGATGTTTCTGTATGCGATATATCTGGCATTAAAGGATATGGAAAAAGAAGTCTGCATTGACGATTACACCATGTATGAGGCGATCGGAAGGAAAGATGACTGTCTGGAACGGATTTTCAATCTCTCCTATCTTCACGCGGAGCGGGATGAGTACATCCGGCTTACGGATTCTTCTCTGGCATTCAGGGATCGGGTACGGAGAAAACTGACAGGCAGAAGAGGAAAGCTTTATACGGAAAAAGACGCCATTACCTACGAGGAGGGTATCTTTGAGGTGCAGGATGCCTATTGTATCGGATATTGGCAGAGCGAACGGTATTTTGAGCGGGTAAAAGAACAGGTTCGGGAACAGTTCAGGTTCCGGTGGGATCAATTCTCCGAGCGGACGCGGGAATATAAAAAAAGGATCGAAACCTGCAATGCGATCAGTATTCATGTCAGAAGAGGGGATTATCTGAATGAAAAATTTGCGCCTATCTATGGTGGAATCTGCACGGAGGAATATTACAGGGCTGCGATCGATTATTGCAGAACGCATTTCAAGGATTGTGTTTTTTTCCTGTTTACCAATGATCCGGTTTGGGGAAAAACAGTGACGGATCAGGATATTGTACTTGTGGATTGTAACGACGAGGGCTGCGGAGAGCAGGATATGGCGCTTATGAGTTGCTGCAGGCATCATATCATTGCAAACAGCAGTTTTAGCTGGTGGGGAGCATGGCTGGGGCAGAACCCGGACAAAACGGTGATTGCACCGGATAAATGGCTGAATACTTCAGAGGGGCAGGATATTTATTACAAGGCATGTACAATGAGAATTGACAGCGGCGGACGCTATATGGAGAGACTGGAACAGTGAATTTAAGTATAATTAAAAAACTGGAATGTATTTTAAATAAAAAGCAACAGAGAAAGATATTCGGACTGGGAATCCTGATTCTGATCGGCGGTCTGCTGGAAACCCTTGGTGTATCCATGATGCTGCCGCTTGTAACCGCGATCATGGATGTGGAGCATATGCAGCAGAATAAATATGTGCAGATGATCTGCGGATGGTTCCATATTGAGAATATGAACCATTTTGTGATCTTTTTGCTCATTGCGGTAGTTCTGGTATTTGTGCTGAAAAATGCCTATCTGCTCTTTTTGGCATATGTACAGGCCAAATTTGTAAACAGCAACCAGCATAGGGCGGGAAGCTATATGCTGGAGGAGTATTTAAACCGCCCCTACGAATTCTATCTGGATGCGGATATTCCGACTATTTTCCGTATTTTGGACGGGGATATTCCAAAGGTATTCCAATTATTGCTTTCTCTGATCAGACTGGCTACGGAACTGGTGGTGGCTGTCTGCCTGTTTATTTTGATGGTGATTATCGATTTCAAGATGACAATGCTGATGATGGTGTTGCTGCTGATCATGACGGCTATCATACTGAAAGTGTTGAAACCGAAAATGAACGCAATCGGCAAGGAAAATCAGGAGATTCAGAGTATTGCGGGACGCTGGCGCACCAAGGCTGTTTATGGTATCAAGGATGTCAAGGTGCTTCACAAGGAGCATTTTTTTGCCTCCTTCTACGAGAAACACACGAAGCGGGGTATGGAGCTTACCGTTCTGTATTCCGTGTTTAACAGTGTGCCCCGTACAATCATTGAAACCACCTGCATTGCAGGAGTGCTGATCTATCTGGCAATCTGCATCTCGGTGGGAGTGGATGTGAAAAATCTGCTGTCCTCCATTACGGCTTTGGCGGTGGCAGCGGTTCGTCTGATGCCCAGTATGAACCGCATTAACACCTACCTGACAGATATTGCCTTTTATGAGCCGGCTCTTGATTATGTGTATGAGCATGTGGATTTCACCAAGTACAAGGAAGAAGGCAGATATGTCACAACGCCTCCCGCTAACAAGGAGCCGATTGTAATCAATACGGACATTATATTGAAAGACATTACGTATTCTTACCCCAACACGGAAAAGAAGATATTGAACCATGCGAATATGGTAGTGCCTTACGGAAAATCCATCGGTATCGTAGGGCCGTCCGGCGCGGGAAAGTCTACGGTCGTGGATATTTTTCTGGGACTTTTGCAGATGCAGGAGGGAAATATCCTGTGCGGCGGCAGGAATGTGATGGAC